>Ga0207639_10000198_pt1 | contig 45415 bp, 40 predicted proteins | sample KBSCornC32_FD_184299 | JGI IMG/M metagenome (GOLD analysis project Ga0207639, IMG submission 184299) | Corn rhizosphere microbial communities from Kellogg Biological Station, Michigan, USA - KBS Corn C3-2 (SPAdes) (version 2) | ecosystem: Host-associated > Plants > Roots > Rhizosphere > Soil ... | reverse complement strand
AGGCTGGTTCGCGGTCATCTCCGCTCTTCGAGGAGGCCGCGAACGAGATCAAACGAAGAGCTAAGCATGTAGGAGCCAGGTCGCCACTGTTTCCGGACGCGGGTTCAACTCCCGCCGCCTCCACCAAAATGTCTTCCACGGTACCGTTGCCCAGATGCAATTGATCGAAGCGGCGTTCAGCGAGGGCGTCCCCCGTCCGATGCGCAGGCTGCGTTTACGGCGTGGCGAGCCGGTAGGCGTCGTGGTCGCGCGCCGGCCGGATCCTACGCGCTGGGACGTTGCCCGCTTATCAATCGTGAAGCCGGACGACGGCCCGCTGACCGAAGCAAGTCTCGCTCAATGCGACGACACATGACTTGCGGACCGAACGAGCTCTAAGTGCCTCGTCACCGTTCTGTTCTCCCCGCTAAAGAACACCTCACTTCAGTGACCACTTGCGCATCAACGTCTTACAGTGTTTGCCCCTCCGGATGCAAATCTAGCAATCGCCGAACAGCGTCACGATCTAGCACTACATACTTGTAATATGACGCGGCCAGCAACACCAACAGCAACGTCGGCACGAACCAATACAGGTAATCGGGCTTCCACATAAACGGCTCGTCCTGAACGGCACTAATACCCAGCAATATCGAACCGGGCGAAAATATCGAGGCGAATACAGCAAACGCGCCAAAATTGGGCCAAATACCGAGCGGCAGTAAGCCGGGCAACGCACGGAGCGTTCCCGCCGTCGTAAAGAACACCACATCGAGCGTAACGGTGCTCAACACTGTGCCGCCGCGTCTCTGCCATACGAGATAGCAGGTCAATAAATACGCCACAATAGGGAGTGCTACAGCCGCAAGTGTAATCCACTCGCGCCGACTACTCCACGGCACGCCCGTTAGCGTCGCGGAGTAAATTACCAACAATAACAAACCCGTCAGGCCGACGTAAAGTGTGAAATAGCCATTGCACACGATCTTGCCTAACGTCGCGACAGCCTCACTTCGTCCCGAACGTGTGGTGACGGCGTCGCTACGGCCAAGTGCCGTTTTGATGCTGTACGCAGCCTTGCGGAGGTTGCGCATGATCGACCAGACTTCCACCGGCGATACAGCCGCTGTCGCAAAGCCCAATGTCACGAGTCGCGATGCATCGATGACGCCGCCCGCCGCTATAAAGGCCACCAAGGCGGCGAATAAGACTCTGAAACTACATCGAGCCAACGCGTCATCAAAGCACCCGGCCGCAATAGCGGCCTGCAGATCCTCGCGCATCACCTGTTCTAAACGAAGAAAGTCTTGCGTCACCGGCGATGGCCATGGGCAGCCCTTCTTATCGGCGACGGCGCCGGCGACGCGACGCACGCCAAGCTCGTTGGTCCAGCCACATACGTCGGCCGCGATCAACGGGTTGACAAGCATCTTGGCGATAGTCATCGAGACGGCGATATGATCAGCCGGGAGCAAGCAGTGGTCATACAATTCGATTACGCACCGTGCCGCGTTGCCAGTATTTATTGCGGCCAGTGTTCTCAGCAAATCTCGCATCGCATCGGGCGTCAACCGCCCCTCACGAACCGCCGCTTCCACATACGGAACGGCTAGGTTACCGAAGCTGACGATGCTTTTCGCCACGGCGGTTCGCTTCGCAGCGTCGACAGTTCGAAAGCCGTTGATCAAAGGATCTAATGCTCTCTGTAACCGCGCTTCGCCGGCCACGAAAGCCGCCGCCATATCGCCATGCTCAATTCTGTTGACAATCGCCGCGCCTAGTTTTTCTTCGGCGCGCCGCGGCTCACCCGACCAGTCGCTGGCGATTGCCGCGAGCGCCACGAGCACATCGACGTCCTCGTGTTCCGTTAGAAGCTCCAGCAGATCAGCTACGATGCGCCCAACCAATCCCTGATCGCACTTAGCAGCTTCGCCGACGCATCGCGCAGCTAATATCAACCGGGTCTTCCGCGCACCCTCAGCTAGGCGCATTATCAGCGGCGTGGCGTCGTCGACCAGCGCGGCGTAGAGGAGAATTACCTCCCGCCATTCAGGCGTGTCGATATTTGAAAACATTGAGGCGGTTAGCTCTTGATTGGTCTTAATGTGCTTTGCTGCGAGGTACTCCTGAAAGGTCAGATGCGAGAACCCAAGCACGTCAATTGTACGCTCTACAAGAATACCCGTTCTCTCTTCGATCCAGCGCACGACGTTGGCTGCATCGGTCGACAGATTATATTCCTTCAAGACCGCTTCGGCATGAGCCGTGACCTGCTCGCGCTGAAGTTCCGCCTTGCCCACCGATTGCATAGTGTATGCTAGCCGCCGTAATACTATTTCCCGCTGCGTTTCGGTCAATGGCGGCGCTTGGCGCGCTACACCCCGCCGGGCATCCGACTGCAACAGCAAGTCGACACACTGTCCATACAGCACGGCGCGTCCTGTAGGGAGCCCGTGCCCCTGTAAATGAATGAGGCACATCAGCGAAAGCAGCATCGGATTTGTTGCGACTGCCAGCATCCCGCCGCTGCTTTCCAACTCGGCTATTAGACCGCGCGCGCGAGTATCGATCTCGTTATCAACTGCCTCCGACGCTTCACTGAGCGCCGAGGTGACGGCCTCGTCGCTGACATCCATTTGCCGGTCTCGCAACTCCTCGGCGGCGCGCTCGCGAAAGTCCTGCTTCACCACGGCCGTGTGCCAACCGATGACAAAGCGATGTATTTCCTCGCGACTGAGCTCGCAAGTGGAGAGAACATCGAATGACGGCAAAAGATTTTGCCAACTGGCGACGCGACAGGTCACGACGAAGCGATTATCGGGGTATTCGGCGACGAAGGTGTTGACCTTATCGGCGACGGTCCGGTAGGTATCGATGTCCTGCACTTCATCGAGGCCGTCCAAGAGAACCGCACATCCGCCGCGCTTCAGAAGCTTATCCAGGAAGCCGTCGGGATATCTCTTGCGAACGCCGGGCGGGATTATCTGTGTTGCGACATTGAGAATATCATCAAGGAGCGTTGTCGGCGTGTTCGGTAAACGGCGTAATGGTACGAATATGGGCAAGTACGCTCGCTGAAAGCCGAAAGCCTTCCGCCCATTGCCGCGAGCGAGTTGGAGCGCTGCGTAGCTTAGAGCGGTGCTCTTGCCGGTTCCAGGCCCGCCAAGTACTACCAGGCGTTCGTGTCGACGCACCGCGTCTTGGAACGGTATGGACAACTTCGTCGTGTCATCGGCGTCGGTCGACAAGAGCGTACGTTGCCCCATCACGCGAAGCGAGATGAAGACTTCGTCTAGGGGAGGCTTTCCGATTCCGACGGCGTTATGGCCGACAAGCGGTAGGTACCTGTGACGGCTCGCGAGATCTCGATTGTATTCGGAAAGAAAGCGTCGCCGCCTGAATAGATTGATACCGTTTTCTGTCAGGCGATCTAGCAGTTTGCCAAGCATATCCTCCAAACGTTTCCGTGACGCTGCTAGCCACGCGGTGATCAGTAAGAAGATAAAAGAGATCTCTCCCGCCTCGCGCGAGGGAAGGCGCTCTGCCAGTTGGGAGAGTAGCCCGAGATCGGCCAATGATAGTGATGTTGTCGCTCCTTGGAGAGCGCCAAATTCCTTTTTCACCCAGCTTACCGGCAAGTAGCCCTTGGTCGCGACTAACGCGTAATGTCCCGCCGGAACCGCTAGCCCTAGCAAGATCAGTTGGTCGCCGTCGACGAGAATGCGGGCCGGGTACCAGTTCGCAGCAGTCACTTGACACTGCCAATTCCGACCATGGGTGCGGAAGGATATTTTATACGTCCGTGTCGCTTGCAAGGAAGTGTCCGGACTGTCGCGAGCAGCCAAAGGTAACGTCCCGGCTACGCATTCAAAATTGAGCGCATATCGACTGCTAGGCATATCGACATTCGTTATCGTGACGGTACGGTGAGCGCGTGGCTGCGTGTCGTCAGCCATCGCACCAGCCGCCACGCTCAGGTTGATGGTCGAAGAGGTGTTGGTCGCGGCGAAGGCGAGGGGCGCGTTAAAAAACACGAGGGATAGGAAGAGCGCGGCATTTCGGCTGTATCGAGCGATCACGATGACCTCGCATTCATGGGGGCGGAAGCCCCCCGGAGAACCACTCACGGCACTGCGACCAAACACACCCACCCCTGAGCTATTGCTGTACTCATAGGAGTGACTGTCGGCTGCGTTTCCCTACCCCCCTCCGGGAGCCTCGGAGCAACTCACCGCTACGTCGGGGCCGCGCTATCTTTTCTAGCTCATCGATATCGGATTGCCTTCCCTTGAATTCCTCACGAGATTTCGTGGGCACGTGGCGGATTCGCCAGCATGCTTGACGGTTGCATTTGCGCCTTGGAACGGCCGGCGCGCGGTTCATGCGCACATCGTACGACAAGCTTCGTAGGAAGCTCACGCTGCCGTCAACGAAAGAGCTTGACGTATAAGGCGCGGTCGACGAAGAGCGCGATCTGGTGGTGCGTCCGCCAGCCCTCGGCGCCGCTGTCGAGTGTCTGCGGGCTATAGATCAAATGCACGTTGGCTTGCGTCGCGTTGTTGTGCCAGAAGGCTTCGAATGCTGGGTTGATGAGGTTCAGCGTCCGGCCACCGCGATCCGAGATTGCGCCGATCGTCAGCGTCGCGCGAACGAGCAGCGGCCCGACCGCGCGGCCCGGAAAGCGGCTCGTGTAGCTCAACTCGTGCTGCCTGCGATCGTCGATCGTGCCGCTCCGCGACGTCGTTGCGTAAACCAGCGAGCCCCAGACGTCGTGCGTACCGATCCGAAAGTGCGTGTCGGCGTCGAGGCCGATTGACTGTTCGTGGCCCGAGCGGTGCTCGACGTCCTGCTGCGTGCCGATCGACTTGACGTCGGTGCCGATGTGCTGGCGGCTGAGGGTCAACCGATAGCGCAACATGATTCGCGGCTCCGCCGGGCCCGCGTCCACGCTGTGATACCACCCGAAGGTGAACGTGTCCTTCGGCCCCGGTTGCGGCGCCGCCGGGGTCGCGTCGGGCGGCGCGGGCGTCGGGAAATAGATTGGAGGATTGCAGCCACACCGAAAGACGTCCGCTGGCCCATGCTCGCCGCGGACTTCGCTGTGCTTGTAATCGAACTGCGTCTGTTTTCCGTAATAGCTGTTCGCGACTTCGATGAGACCAGCGCCCTGATGCGCCGGACGGTAATCGTCAACGAAATTCGCCGCGGCGCCGAATATGACCCGCGAAATGAAGAGGCTGCCCTGACGCTGACGCGGATCGACAAAGTCGTCCGGATCGAAGATCGGACGTTGTTGCGCGATCACGGCCGTCGCCATCAACGAGACCAGCATCGCGCAAAACGCTCTTTGCATCATTGGCGGTTCAGCTCCAGGCGCAGAGTGGTCAGCGCCTTTGTTACGCCTGCTTGTTCCGGGATCTGACCATTCGGCGCGTTGGTCGGCGGTGCACTCATCCGGCCGCCGTTTCGCTGCGCCGCAAACGCCGCGACGATCTGGTCACGACTCAGCTCCACCACGGCGGGCTTCGTGACGTCGGCGAGGACTGAGGGGTCGCGAATCAAGAGTCCCAGGGACTGAGGGTCGGGCCGGTCTCGGTCAAATTGCAGCCGTACCGTCTCGTCGGAGAAGAGGACCGCGCGAATCTCGCCCGTTCCGTGAATCGTCGATCCCAACCAACATGGACGGGCCTCCCTCATCCCACGGACGTAGCTGATGTCGACATCATCCGGGGCGCTGATCGTCAGTCTGCTCGCCTTACCAGAACGGCACGTCAAGACGAACCTCCCGATGAACACGTTTCTGACCGGGTCCAGATCGGCGCTGGACTTCTGACAATCGGTCACAGTGTCGCCGAAGCGAATTCTGGCGTAGGTATCCGCGGCATCGAACCTGTCGGAAGGATCGAGATCGAGGCTCAAGACATCTCCGTCCTTGACTCGATGTTCGTTGCGATCATTGTGTCCAATCACAATGAACATATCCTGCGGACGATCGCAGGACTTGAGCGTGATCTCCGCCCTCGTGACGACATAAACGGGCGGAGGAGCGCTCTGCGCTGCCGCCTCTCCTGCGATCGCCAGCGCAAGAACGACAACGAGCATGTGACGGATCACTGGCATCCTCCGAACCAAATCTTCCTCGCGTAAATCCAACGAATTCTCTCCGCGGGGAACGTATCCGCCCGCACATGCCACGGTCCCGCCGGCGGATCTTTCGCTTCCTGGATGTCGACCTCCAGTACGGCATGCCCGCTCCGTAGCATTGAACCAAGGCTGTCCTCGGTGAGACCCGGCTGACATTGGGCGCGCAAGCCGGGAACGATCAAGTCGATGTCGAGGCCGCCGATATCGATGCTCTTCTTTTTCAGGTCGACACTCTTGCGTGGCACATAGACTTTCTTCTTGTCCGCATTGATTCTCTCCAGCGGCGCAGGTTCGATTGGCAGATCCGGAAACTTCAAGCGGAAGCCGTGCACTTGCGACCGCTTGTACCCGTCGTTCGACAGGTGCGCGTGAATGACGTTTGTGTCGGCGTCGACGAACGCAACGGAGGTATCAGAGTTGCCAACCCACGCCGCGACGAAAATCAGCGCACCGAGCACTGAGGCGACCACACCGAAGACTTTGGCTGCTAGATCGAGCCAACGCTCCAACTTACTCTTCGAATTCGGCTCAGGAGCTCCTGGTGGCTTCCCGTTAGGTCGTTTCAATTTGGTTTTCTTTCGACCCATACGAATCACCTCCCGCCTCTGCGTAGCGCCAAGACACCTACAGTCGCGACCATCATCGACAACACCCCCACCCCCCATCCTGAAAGCAGCGGGATGTCGACGAGCAGGGTGATGCTGCAGCCGGTCGAGCCGACGCAGCCGTTTGCGTCGGTGGCGGTGATGGTGAGGTTGTAGCTACCGCTCGCGGTGGGCGTGCCGGAGACGAGGCCGGCCGAAGAGAGCGTCAAGCCTGGAGGGAGGGTGCCGGCGGTCACGGCGAAGGTGTATGGGGGCGTGCCTCCGCTCGCGATGATCAGTTGGGCGTATGGGGCGTTCGTTTGAGCCTCGGGGAGACCTGGGGGAGTGAGCGTGACGATCGTTCCGGGAGGACACGAGGCCGCGCTGATCGTGATCAAGGGGTCGTCGGAACCGCCGGCACAGCCGGCTGAGTCGACTGCCTGGATCGAGAAGCAGTACGGTCCTGTCGTCGTCGGTGTGCCGGAGAGCGTGCCGTCGGGGGAGAGGGTCAAGCCCGGAGGGAGCGATCCCGAGGCGAGCGAGAACGTGTACGGTCCCGTGCCGCCGCTGGCGGTGATCAGTTGGTTGTACGGCGTACCGATGTTCCCGTTCGGAAGGGCCGTGGGTGAGATGCTGATGTCGGGACAGGTCACGCAGATGGTGTACGTCCGCGACGCCTGACAGCCGTTTGCATCGGTCGTCGTCACGGTGAAGGTGAAGCAGCCACGCGCGACCGGCGTCCCGGAGATCGTGCCGCCGGTGAACGTCAAACCGCCCGGGAGGTTCCCGCTGACGCTGTAGCCATACGGCGCCGTTCCTCCGCTCGGCGCGATCGGTGTCGGCGGGTATGCAGTGCCTACGATTCCGGCAGGGAGCGTCTCCGGAGCGAGGGTGATCGCACAAATCACGGGAATGCAAACCTTGTAGGTCTTGGAGCACTGGACGACGCCGTGATCGTCCGTCACTGTCACTGTGAAAGTGAAACAGCCCTTCTTCGTGGGCGTGCCCGAAATCGTGCAGTTGGCGAACGACAATCCCGGAGGGACATTGCCGGTGACGCTGCACGTGTACTGCGCGCTCACGTCGGTCGCGGTGATTGTCGTTTGCGGGTACGTGGTTCCTACGACTCCGTCCGGAAGCGTGTCCGGCGAGATCGCGCAAAGCGGCTCCGAAATGCAGATCGTGCAAGTCCTGGAGGATTGGAAGCCGTTCGCATCGGTCACCGTCACGGTCACCAGGTAGCACCCGGGTTTCGTAGGCGTCCCGGAGATCGTGGAGCCGGTCAGTGACAATCCGGGTGGGAGATTTCCTGTGCTGTATATGTACGGAGCCGTCCCGCCGCTGGGCGTAATCGTCGCCACGTACGGTATTCCTACGACCCCGTCCGGAAAACACGAGATCACGATGTTGCACATCGTGTACGTCCGACTGCTGGAGCAGCCGAAATTGTCCGTCGCCATGACGGTGACGGTCACACATCCCGGCGTCGTCCGCATGTCGGCGAGAAGCGCGGCCGTGTCCGACGTCTGTTGGAACGTGATGCCCGAGGGAAGCGGGTCGATGGTGAACGCGTATGGCGACCCGCCACCGGTCGCGGTGATGGTTTGAGAGACGCCAGACACCTTCGGCAGGTCCGGCGGATCGAGGACAACCGTGCCGCAGGGCCACTCTATCGTGTAGTCGCGGAAGCCCGGGCATCCGAGAGCATCGGTGGCGGTCACTGTGACGGGAAAGGGGCCGTGTTTCGTCGGTGTGCCCGACAGCGTGGCGTCCGTGAAGGTCAGGCCGGAAGAATCGATCCCGCTGATACTGAATGTGTACGGCGCCAATCCTCCGCTCGCTGTGAAGGTCACCGGTCCGAACGACGCTCCGGTCTTTCCGCTCGGGAGCGCCGGCGGCGCGATCGTGATCGGCTCGCAGCAGAGCGAGGCGTCATTCGTATCGAGCGTCACGGTGCCGCTCAGCGCCAGCGCGCGGCCGGAGAGACTCGCGCCGTGGCCGAATGTGATCGAGTTGCGGGCGAGGATGTTGCCGGCGAAGATCGTTCCGGCGCCGAGCGTCGCCGAGTCGCTCACCTGCCAGAAGATGTTTCCCGCGTAACCGCCGTTGATCACCTGGACCGAGGAGCCGGGAGCGGTCGCGAGCGTCGACGAACGAAAGATCCAGACCGCGTTCTTGTCGCCCGCCGCGTCGAGTGTGAGGGTCCCGGGGACCGACGAAAGGCAGTAGACGCCAGGACCGAGCGTCTGGCTCGAGGCTTGGCTACAGGGCTGGTTGGTGATGTCGTTGTAAGCGGCGGAGGCGTCGGTTTGCGCCTGCTGCGCCAGGTCGTTTCGAATCGAGCCGACCTTCACCACTCCGGGAGGGAAGCCGGTGATCGAGCCGCCGGGCCGCACTCCGAGGTTTCCGGTGACGATCGTTGCGCCGGAGTTGGTCACCGCCGTTCCGCCGAGGACGGCGAAGCTCGCGGCCGTACCCAGCGAAGGCGCGGACAGCGCCAGCAGCGAGCGACCATCACACAAAACCGCGAATCCCGCGATTGCGAGAAGGCGCGGACACCCTGAGGGCATTACGGACCTACCTTATTAAAGGAGTGCCCGTTTCTTGCTTTCTGCCCCCCTCGCACTCGAAAGCGACGCGACCACGTCCAACGCACGCTCGACATCCGCGCACGTGTTCGCGAGTCCCACCGATACGCGGACCGCGCCGATGTTTCCCCGCGACTCCGCATTCGCCACGAATTCGAATGCGTGCTCCGCTGCTCCGGGGTTGCAGAAACAGCCGCCGCGCAGCGACACGCCGGCCTCGCGTGCTCGTCGCTCCACCTCGGTGTAAGGGACGCCGTCGACGTTGAAGGCGACCGTGCCTCCGCGTCCGGAGCAGTCGAGTGGGCCGTAGACGGTGACGTGGGACATCGCGGCGAGCTCGCCGAGGAGGATGTGGGTCAGTTTGCAGACGTGGGCGGAGAGGCGGAGCATCTTCACTTCGTCGAGGAGGGCGAAGCCGGGTTCGAGGGCGGCGATGGCGAGGAAGTTGGTGGTGCCGTCTTCGAAGGACTCGTGGCCGAGCTTCAGCTCGTGCGTGCCGTCAGCGACGGAGACGTATTCGATCGTGCCGCCGGAGAACCAGGGGCGGCGGAGCTTCGCGAGCGAGTCGTGGCGGGCGATGAGGGCTCCGACGCCCGTCGGGTAGCCGAAGAGTTTGTAGAAGGAGAGGGCGACGAAGTCGGCCGGGCACTCGCGAAGACTGAGCGCGTGGCTCGGGACGAAGGCGGCGACGTCGACGAGAACAGCGAAGCCGCGGCTCCGAGCGGCGGCGACGAGCGAAAGTGGATGGCGCACTCCGGAGAAGTTCGATTGCGCGGGAAACGCAAGGAGCCCGGGGCCGGAGCCGAGGTGATCGAGCGGGTGATCGAGGCGGAGGTCGTGATCGAGCGGGAGCACGCGAACGTCGGCACCGGCGCGGCGCGCGTATTCGCGAATGCCGTTGACGGAGTTGTGATTGTCGGCGGAGAGGACGCAGGACGTTTCCGGCGAGAACGGGTACGACTCGGCGACGAGCTTGATGGCGGCCGTCGTGTTCGCGGTGAAGACGACGTCGTGCGTCGACTCGTCGACGTCGAAGAACTCCAGGACGCGGCGGCGCGCGTTCTCCAGGATCTCGCTGCTGGCGCGCGACGTCTCGGAGTCAGAGTGCGGATTTCCGAACACGCCGGACGCCAGCAGCGCCTGATGCGCGCGGAGTTGCGACGCGCCGTACAGCGCGGCGCCCGTGTAGTCGAGATACGCGTGGTCGCCGAGACGGGCGAACTCGCGCTCGCGCAGCTCCGTCAGCATCCGTCTCTCCCCGGCTCGTAGCGCCGGCCGGAAGTGCCGTTGCGGAGGAAGTAGACGCTGCGGAAGCCGCGCATCTGCAGGATCACCCACGCCTGCGCGGCATGTGCGCCCCCCTCGGAGAGCAGCACGATGGTCTCGGCGCTCTTGAACGGTGCGCTCGCGATCTGGTCCATCGGGATGCTCTCCGCATTCGCGGCGTGGTTCTTCGCGAACTCCTCCTTCGATCGGACGTCGATGAGCCGCAGGGTCTTCTTCTGTTTGATCCACTGCTCCAGCTCTTCGGGCGTGACGTGGTCTTCTTCGTTCGCAATCGTCTTCGCGAGCCGGTCGAGCGTGGCCGCGGACGAGCTCGCGGCAGGATCTCGCACCAGTAGGGCGAGCGTCGCCGCGGTAGCCGCGATGATTGCGAGCGTCCGCCTCACGATGCGGTCCTGATCCGTTCTGCAAGCATGAACATCGTCAGCGCCATCGCGACGACGGCGAAGACGACGACGCCGTACGGGACGTGCAACAGCTGCGGAAGGGTTTCAGAGCCTCGGGGCGTGGCGCTGTAAAGAGCAGCGCCGCCGAGGTCGGCCGCGCCACATAGAAGGACGCCGGTGAACATGCCGAGGACGACGGCGAGGCCGTCCGCGCGGCCGGTGGCGGCGGAGACGCACGAGGTGCCGGGACAGAGTCCCGCGGCCACGAAGCCGGCGCCGAAGATCAATCCGCCGAGGAGCTGCGGAAGCAGGTAGGTCTCGGGAACGGAGATGTTCGCGAGATCGACGACGCCGAGGCGCGCGAGCCAGAAGACCCCGAGCATCGCGGTCACGATGGCGGTGAACATCACCTTGAAAACGGTCAGGTCGGTGAAATAGAACTGGCCGGCGAGCTTGCGCGAGTCGCCGAGGCCTGCGCGCTCGAGCGCGAAACCGAAGGCGATGCCGATGAGCAGTGCGGTCATTGCCAAGATCTCCGGACGACGGGCGCGAGCATGTACGCGCCGGCGAACGCCGCGATCATGAACACCCAGCCGCCGACGCTCAGAAGCGCACCGCCGGTGAGCGCGAGGCCGCTCGTGCAGCCGCGCGCGAGGACGGCGCCGAGACCCATGACGCCACCGCCCGCGAACGCGAGGGACATCCTCGACGGCCGCTCCACTTTCCAATGCACCCGTCCCGCGAGCAGCGCCGACACGAACCCGCCGATGATCACGCCGCCGATCTCGAGCAGCAGCCACTCGGATCGATGGAGGCTCGGCGCGTCGATCACCTTCGCCGCGACGGTCGTGAACGCGCCCGACGCGCCGAGGCCTCTTCCGGCCAGCACGAACGAGGCGAGCAGCACGAGGCCGAGCCCCGTGCCGGCCACGTACGGATCCGCATAGCGCCGTGGAGTCATTTCGACCCGGTCTGTACGGGATAGTCAGTGTGGCGCGACCAGTCCTGGAACGATCCGTCGTAGAGGAGCACCGGATGTCCGAGGAGGCGCGCCGCGAAGAGCATCGCGGTCGCCTGCTGCCCGATGTGGCAGTAGCCGATGACGGTATCGCCCGGCTTGACGCCCGCCTTCGTGAAGAGCGCCTGGAGCTGGCCGTTCGACTTGATCAAGTCGTGGTCGTCGGTGATCTGATCGTACGGGACGTTCTTCGCGCTCTTGATGTGCCCGTGGCGATGAATCTCGCCATGCTGGCCGCCAACGCTGCCGCCGTCATAGAAGTTCGAGGTACGGCCGTCGACGATCGAAAATCCTTTCGCGCCGATGTGCGAGTTCACGAACGCAGCATCAACGACGATCGGCTTCGTCTTCAGTGGCGAGAGCTGGCCGGTTTTCGCGGCGGGCAACTCCTTCGTGACGGCGCCGCCGCTCGCGACCCACGCATCGACTCCGCCATCCAGGAGCGACGAATGTGCGCCAAGGCCGGCGTAGTCGAGCGTGAAGACGATTCGGGTGGAGGGGGAGATCCAGCCCCCCGCGTAGTAAACGACGATGCGCGAGTCGTCGGAGATCCCGAGCGTCTCGAGGTCTTTCTTCAGCACGTCGTTGGGCGGCATCTCCAGCATCAGGCCTTTCGGCGTGTGATCGGAGATCGAGACGTCGGACATCGACACCAAACGCGCGCCGGGGATGTGGGCGTCGGCGTAGCCGTCCTTGTCGCCGACGTGCAGGATGACGAGATTAGGATCGTGAAGGTGCTGCGCGAGCCACGCGGGCGTTACGACGAGCGACTCGCGCGCGCCCGCGACGGCGAAGAGCAGTGAGAGAACGAAAGACATTTGACGGCCTCCTTTTTCATAGGATCGGGCCGCGGCGCGCCGGCGTCACGTCAATTGCGGCGAATGGGACTCAGTTTGCTGTGAATGGGATCAGCCGACCTGCGCGAACATCGCCTCGAACGCCTTGCGCCGGCTGCGGCTCAGCCGGACGTTCGTTCCGTCGGCGAGGATGAGGGAGCAGTCTCCCCGAAACAGCGGATGCACCTCGCGGACGCGGTCGAGGTTGACGATGGCGGAGCGATGGACGCGGAAGAACTTACGCGTGTCGAGCTGCTTCTCGATCTCCTCCATCGTCTCCCGCAGCAGATGCGAGCTCTTGCCGGCGTGCAGCGTCACGTAGTAACCGGCCGCTTCCACCCAGTCGATCTGATTCGCCTCGACGACGATGCTCTTTCCCCGCGCCGGGATAAGGAAGCGTTTCGGCGACCGGTCCGCGAGCATCTCCGCGATGCCCGACGGCAGTTTCCCGCGCGCCCTCGTCTTCGCGTGCTCCAGAGCCTCGGCGAAGCGGCGGTCATCGAACGGCTTGAGCAGGTAGTCGATCGCGTGCACTTCGAACGCACGCAGCGCGTAGCGGTCGTACGCCGTAACGAAAACAATCGCCGGCACGGCGTCGGGCCCGATCTGCTCCAGCAGCGCGAAGCCATCGACCTCCGGCATCTGGATGTCGAGGAACATCAGGTCGGGACGGGTGCGCGCGATGAGCGCCGCGGCGTCCGCCCCGCTCGCCCCTCCCACCACCCGAACCTCGGGGTCGTCCTTCAGAAGAACGCGAATGGCGTCGCGTGCGAGCGGCTCGTCATCGACGATCACCACCCGCAACGGCTCGCTCACGCAACCTCGCTCCACGGAATCGAAACCGAGGCGCGGACGCCGCCGTTCGCGCTGGCGAGGTCGAGATGCGCATGGTCGCCGTAGAGGTGGCGGAGTCGCTCGTTCGTGTTCTGCAAGCCGATCCCGCCTCGCGATGTGTCGCCGAGCACGCCGCTGTTGAAAACTTCGATGTTCAGCTGTCCGCCGCTGCGGTAAGCACGAATTTCGACCACGCCGGGACTCGCCATCGTCGCGATTCCGTGGCGGACCGCGTTCTCCGCCAGCGGCTGCAGGAGCAGCGTCGGCACCGCGGCCCTCCGCGCCTCGGGCGCGAGGTCGATGGAGAACGACATACGGTCGGGGAACCGCGAATGCTGGATCTCGAGGTAGCGCTGCAAAATCGCCAGCTCGTCTTCGAGCGCGACGTGCTGACGTCCCGCGTGATCGAGCGTGTAGCGCAGGAGCTCCGAGAGGCCGGCGATCATCTCGACCGCTTCGTCGTTGCGATGATTCCGCACGAGAGAGCTGATCGCGTTCATCGTGTTGAAGAGGAAGTGCGGCTGAATCTGCAGCTCGAGCGCGTGCAGCCGCGCGTCGGCCAGCGACGACTCCAGCTTCATCGCCCGTTCGTAGTAGTTGATCGCGACCGCGGTGCCGAGGACGAGGACGTAGAGCAGGAACTCGAGCGGGACGCGCGACCAGAACCACGGGAGAAGCTCGAGGTCGGACATGGTCGCTGTCCGGTGGTCAAACGGCCGCATCACGAGCATGAGCCCGACCCAGAAGAGAACGTGCGCCACCGCGATGAAGATCGCTGCGCCGGCATGAACGAACACATTCCGCGCCTGGACCGGAATGACCGGAAATCGGCGAGACAGCCAGACGATCGCCGCCGTCGGAATGAGCCACGCCTCCCAGAGCAGCAGGTAGTAGCCGAGCAGCAGCGGCACGTAGTGGTGGTGATCGATCATGCTGATCCACACCTGCACGCCGGTGATCAGTCCGAAGAGAAACCAGAAGAATGCGGCGAAGCGCCATCCAAAGCGACGAGGGATCACGGCGGTAGTGTGCCGCATTCGGGGTGGTCGGGAGCGCCGGTGCAGCGAAATGAGTCCTCCGTGCTGCGAACGGGACTACGCCGCGTCCACGCAGAACCGCAGCAGCGCCGCCGTGATCTCCTGGATGATCTGTTTCATCTCGGGATAGGGCGGGTGGAACGGGGTGGAGTTCTTGCCGCTGCCCCACTCGACCGTGTACGAGAGGACCTTCGCTTTCGACGCGTCGGCGAAGTGGCGGCTGTAGGCGTAGTCGTCCGAGCAGCCGGCGGTCGGGTAGAGGCTCATCGACTGCATCACCGTGTACTTCCGGCCGCGGACGGACTGGATGGCGGCGCTCATCGCCTTGGCGAGGTTCTGCGCGGCGGCTTTGTCGGCGCTCGGGATGAATTCCTTGTAGCCGGCGTCGCCGTGGACGCCGCGCTTGCCGTCGAACGCGGCGTTGCGGAAGTTCATCTGCTGGCTCTTCGACTGATCGTCGTCGTCGCCCCAGCTGTAGAGGATGTCTTCCGCATAGCTGTGGACGTCGATGAAGTAGCCGATGCCCGGATTCGTGTCGAACATCCAGACGGCGTTCTTCGTCTCCGGCTCTGAAACCGCGGCGGGACCGATGTAGACCTGCGGGTCGCACGGGTCGGTCGAGTTCTGGACCGGCGCGTGCGGCGAGAAGTGTGTCGGGTAGTCCCACAGGAAGTCGTAATTGCGGTTGATGTCGACGCCGGTGCAGTCGGGATTGTTCGAAGCGCTCGCGGGCGGGCGGCGGTTCTTCCGCCACATCGGATCGGCCGTCATGCTGTGGTTGCGGCCGTCGGGATTCGCCTGCGGGAAGACGTAGATGTCCTTCCCGTTGACGATCGCCTGAATCTGGGCCGCCGTGAAGGTCGCGCCGCCGATCGTGATCGCGCTCTGGTTGCGATAGGCGTCGCAGAGCTGCTCGACGAAATTGATCAGGATGTCGCAGCTCCCCCACTCGCGGGCGTGAACTCCGCCGAGGAGGTAGATGCCGGGACGGTTCGGCTGATTGCCGTGACCGATCCGGATCGCGTGGCACTTGCGCCCTTCCCACGTCTTGTTCGGCAGCGGGATGAGCTGCGTAAACGCCGTATTCGGAGCGGCGGCTGCATTCGCGAGAAGCCTCTCGACGTCGTCGACCGTCAGGTAATGATCGGCTCCGGTGACATGCGTCGCCGCGGCACGGACGGCCAGCGAACGGATCTCCGCCTGCCGCTTCTTCCCCTCCTCGCGCGCGTCCTCACACACATCGACGCGATACCCCGCGGCGCGGAGGCGCTCGATCTGGTCGGAGTCGACCAGCGCGTCGACGACGTAACCGCCGCGAGCCGTCTTTCCCGTATGACCGGCGAGGCTGAGACGATACTTGCGGATGAGGTCCGCCATCGCGTCATACGTCTTCCCGCGAATCGTGACTCGAAACGGACCCATGGCCATTTACGGCGACGTCACTTTGAAGAAGAACGGATCGATCGAGACGTCCACCGGCGTCTTGTTGTCGACGTCGAGGAGGATCTGCTTCGTGAAGTCGGCGTTGCGCTGATACGTCACGCCTTGCGGGAAGTTGGTCTTGCTCGGCGTATTGTTCGCGCAGAAGACGCCGTAGAAATCGTTGCCGGCGGCGGTGAGGTGCTCGTAATCCCCGAGATAGGGGTCGAAGATCTTCGCCGGTGAGTTGGCAGGTGTGGTTGCCAGCGTGATCGACTTCCAGGTCGTGCCGTTCGTCGTCGTCTCGAAGTTCGTGACCCAGCGCTGGTTGGCGCCGGTGCCGGTCAGCTGCTGATAGAGAAGCGCGACGGTGCCGGCCGCGTTGACGGCGAGCGCCGGGTTGAGGGCATTCACGATCGTGCGGACGTCGGTCGACCAGGTGAGTCCGCGATTGGTCGACCGCAGCACGTGGAGCACGTAGTTCGTCCCCTGGTCATCGTTGTACGCGACCCAGACGTTCGCGCTGTTGGTCGGATCGACGGCGAGAGCGACATCGCCGCCTGTTCGCTGCAAGCCGAGGAATCCGTTGAAGTTGAACTTTGTGTTTTGGACGACGCGAACGCCGACCTTGTTGTCGGCGGGATCGACGAGCGCCTGAAACTTCTTCGTTCCAGTCCCGCCGTTGTCGTCGCGCACGACGACGACGTCGGCGGTTCCGGCACCGGTGCTGCCGTTGAACGTGCGCCACGAATGAAAGGCGGCGTAGACCGTTCCGTCCGAGTGAATGGCCGGGCGGACGGGAGGACCATCCTGTCCCGAGGTTGCGCGTGACTCGATGCGAACCGACGTGAACGGCGGCTTTGTTTTCTTGCCGCCGTCCATCGTCTGGTCGATCGTCGCGGTGTTCGGCGTGCTGTTGAAATCGTTGTCGCCGACGTAGATGCGGTCCTTGCCGTTCGCCGTCGTCGCGGCGACGTACGGCTGATCGACGCCCTGGCCCGTCCTGTCGACGAGCACCTTCATCGCGGTGCCGCTCTGGAAATTGTCGGTGCGTAGGATGTTGAGGCGGGTCTTATTGCCGGGGAACGGCAGCCGGATGATGCCAGCGTACAGCTTGTTGCTGGCGCTACTGAAGGCGACCGTGATGTCGGCGGTCGCCGAGCCGTCCGCGGCGCTGCTCGGCACGATCGACTTGAGCGTCCACGTGTTGCCGCCGTCGTTCGAGGTGTAGATCGGCGCGAAATTTCCGCGGCCCGGATCGGGAGTGAAGGCCGATGCCGCGATCTGCAGCGGATTGGCGGGATTGACGGTGATGGTCGGCTCGCTGTCCTGATTCGCCTCGCCGCTCAGGGAGCGCGGAATCATGTTCACGACGACGACCTGGCTCGCCGTCTTCCTGGCCGTCTTTTTGGCGGTCTTCTTCGCCGGCTTTTTCGCGGTCTTCTTGGTTGCCATTGTCGTCCTCTCTTACCCGATCAACGCCTTCACGGCGCCCTGATCGGTGATCGGCTGAACATCTTCCGGATGCAGCGCCGTGTAGACGTCGACGTCTTCCGCGCCCGCAGGGGCGGCGAGCGCACGCAGTTCGCGATGGTCGTCGGCCTTCACCGTCGTCTTGTGAAGGAGGAACACCGCTCTCTGTCCGGCGTGGAACTTCGGCGCGCGGTACCAGCGGACATCGGTGCTCGACGGGAACATGACCTTGACCTGACGCGAGGCGTGTTGGCCCTTGTGCGTCTCGTCGACCGTGATGACGGCCTGGCGCCACTTCGGATCGTGCTCGCTGACAGGACGGCTCGGAGGCGCTGGAGCGGCTGCCTCGATGCCGCGGCGGGCGGGCGCCGGCGCCTCAGGCGGTGCCTCGACCGCATCGACCCTCCCGGAGACGACGAGGTCCGCGTCGCCGATGTGTTGCTGGAGCTGGCTCTTGATCCGCCGCTCCGCGGGCGTGGCCGCGGCAGCGACCATCGCGCGGTGGGCCGGCTTCGGCTTCTCCTGGCTGACGGCGCGCAAGGCCACGCTGTTGCCGAACATCCAGCTGTCGGCGTGGAAGACGAGTTGATCGCCCGCCGAGACTTTGGCTCGTCCCGCCAGTTCGACCGTGACGTCCTCTCCCTGGTGATGCGTGAAGCTGGCCGGCGCCGAGATCACCTCATCGACATGCACGATGGCGGTGCGGTCGCTGACCGGCACGTCTTTCATCGTGGCGGCGCGAACCTTCTTGACGGTGCCCTGAAACACGAACGGCGGCGGGGCCTCCGCCTCGCCGGCGGTTTTCTTCCTGGCCATGGTTGGCTCCCTTCTTCGCGCCCTCTTCACGCTACGGTTCAGGCGTGCTGGCGATTCTGCCAGAGGTGTCTGATCGCAAGCCCGGCGAGCGGAATCATGAGGAGCATCAGTTCGAACGAACCACTTCCGCCATCAATGGAAAATCCAACTAAACGCTCGACGAAGTCCATGGGTCGCCTCCTGCCTGTTTATTAAGGAGTGACTGCGCGCCGTTTTTCCCTACCTCTCATGGCGGACTCGGCCTCATTCATGCAATAGCAGGACGGAAAAGAAGCACCATGTCGTCCCTGCAACATCTCATCGAGCAATTCGACTGGGCGGCGACGCCCGTCGGCGCGCGTGACGCGTGGCCGCCGAGTCTTCGCACGTCGGTCGGCATCTGCGTCGCGTCGCGGTTTCCGATCCTGATCTGGTGGGGTCCCGACCTCACGATGATCTACAACGACGCGTACTCCGTGATGCTCGGCGACAAGCATCCCCGCGCCCTCGGCGCGCCCGGCCGGCAGGTGTGGGGCGAGATCTGGGACGTCATCGGACCGCTGCTCGAGACGGTCACGCGCGACGGCCGCGCGACCTGGTCCGACGATCAGCTCCTCCTCATGAACCGCTACGGTTTCGACGAGGAGACGTACTTCACCTTCTCCTACAGCCCGATCACGGACGAACACGGGACCGTGGTCGGCATCTTCACGGCCGTCACGGAGACGACGCCGCGCGTGATCGGCGAGCGGCGCCTCGAGACGCTGCGCCAACTGGCGGCGAACGCGGGCCGCGCGAAGACGGAGGAAGAGGCGTGCCGGAACGCGGTGGAGATCCTCTCCGCGAATCCGCGCGACCTGCCGTTCGTCGCGATCGACCTCGGCGCGGAGCGGGTCAGTACCAAAGGCGACGAGACGGTCCCCACGAAGCTCGAGCTGCCGCTGATCATTCCGGGCGAAGAGTCTCCGCGCGGACGTCTCATTGCCGGCATCAGTCCCCTTCGTCCGCTCGATGAGTCCTATCGCACGTTCGTCTCACTGATCGCCGGCCATATCGCGTCCGCGATCGCCAGCGCGAAGGCATTCGAGATCGAGAAGAAGCGCGCCGAGTCACTCGCGGAGCTCGACCGGGCGAAGACGACTTTCTTCTCGAACATCTCGCACGAGTTCCGAACGCCGCTGACGCTGATGCTGGCGCCGCTCCAGGACGTGCTCGAACTCGAAGAGCTGCCGCCGGCCGCACGCGAGCCGCTGGAGGTGGCGCATCGCAACTCCCTTCGCCTGCTCAAGCTCGTCAACACCCTGCTCGACTTCTCGCGCATCGAAGCGGGACGGGTCGAAGCGGTCTATGACGCGGTCGACCTCGCCGCCTACACGAGCGAGCTCGCCAGCGTTTTCCGTTCGGCGATCGAGCGCGCCGGGCTGCAGCTGCGCCTCCGCCTCGATCCGGACCGCTTAGATTCGCTGAATGAGCCCGTCTACGTCGACCGCGACATGTGGGAGAAGATCGTCCTCAATCTCCTCTCCAACGCGCTCAAGTTCACCTTTGACGGCGAGATCGAGGTGTCGCTCGAGCGGCATGACGGCCACGTCACGCTCGCGGTCCGCGACACGGGAACCGGCATCGCGGCCGAGGAGGTCCCGCATCTGTTCGAGCGCTTCTATCGCGTCAGGAACGCGAAGAGCCGGACGCACGAAGGAAGCGGAATCGGTCTCGCGCTCGTGCAGGAGCTCGCGCGGCTGCACGGCGGCTCGGTCGGCGTCACCAGCGAAGCCGGCGCGGGAAGCACCTTCACGGTCACGATTCCAACCGGCAAGAACCATCTTCCGGCCGATCGCATCGGTGTCTCGCGGTCGCTCGCATCGACCGCCGGCATCGACGCCTGGATCGAGGAGGCGGACCGCTGGGCCGATCCGCCGGTTCGGCCACAACGGAAGGCGGAGCGGCAGCGAGCCGACGGCGCGACCATCGTTCTCGCCGACGACAACGCCGACATGCGCGAGTACCTCTCGCGCCTGCTGCGCGAACGCTACGAGGTCATCGCCGTTGGCGACGGCGTCGCGGCGCTTGCAGCGGTGCAGGAGCGCATCCCCGACCTCGTGCTCGCCGACGTGATGATGCCCCGCATGGACGGCCTGCAGTTGCTGAAGGCCCTCCGCGACAACGACCCGACACGGAACCTCCCGGTGATCCTCCTTTCGGCACGCGCCGGCGAGGAGTCGAAGGTCGAGGGGATCGAGTCGGGAGCGGACGACTACCTCGTGAAACCGTTCAGCGCGAGAGAGCTTCTTGCGCGCGTCGAGGGGCACCTCCGCCTGCACAAGCTTCGTCGCGACGCCGAGGAAGCGGTGCGCGCGTCGCAGGCGAAGTTCTCCACCGCGTTCGACCGCAGCCCGCTGGCGCTCACGATCACGTCGCTCGATGACGGCCGGCTCATTGAAGTCAACGAAGCGTTCGTCCGCCTCTCCGGCTATTCGCGCGAGGAGGCGATCGGCAGGACCCCGCTCGAATTGAACCTCTGGATCGAGCCGGAAAAGCGCGAGGAACGGCTCGCGCTGCTCCGCGCCGGAAAACACATCCCGGAAACAGAGACACGGTTCCGGCTGAAGAGCGGCGAAGAGCGCGTCTGCCTGGTCGGCGCAGCGCGCGTCGAGATCGACAAACGCGCCTGCGTGCTCAGCTCCGTCCTCGACATCACCGAACGGAAGCGCGCGGAACAGGCGCGCGACGACTTCCTCGCGACGCTTTCTCACGAGCTGCGGACGCCGCTGACGTCCGGCTACGGTTGGGTCAAGCTGCTGGCGCAGACGCGCGACCCCGAGCTCCTCGAGACGGGCCTCAACGCGCTGGAACAGAGTCTCGTCAATCAGATCAAGCTGATCGACGACCTGCTGGACGTCTCACGCATCGCCGCCGGAAAGGTCTTCGTCGAGATGCAGCCGCTCGATCTCAAAGGGGTCGTCGAAGCGGCGGTGGAGTTGGTCCAGCCATCGGCGCAGGCGAAGAACATCACGCTCGAGCTGGGCACGACACCGCTGCTGGTGGTGGAGGGCGACGGAGCGCGGCTCAAGCAGGTGATCTGGAACCTCCTGACGAACGCGATCAAGTTCACGCCGCCGGGCGGTCGCGTCGAGGTCACCGCGCGCGTCCGCGGTGCGTCAGCGGAAGTGGAGATCCGCGACACGGGCGAAGGCATCGACTCGCAGTTTCTCCCGCACGTCTTCCAGCGCTTCCGACAGGCCGACAGCTCGACGAGCCGCCGGCACGGAGGGCTCGGGATCGGCCTGGCGATCGTGGCGTCGATCGTTGCCGCCCACAAAGGAGAAGTCCGGGCGGAGAGCGATGGCTTGAAGAAGGGCTCAACGTTCACGGTGTCGATCCCGCTGTTGCAGCAGGGAAACATCGGCCCCGCGCTGCAGGTCGCATCGACCCACGCAGAGACGCGGATCGAAGGTGCACGGATCGTAGTCGTCGATGACGACGACGCGTCGCGTCGCATCATGACGAAAGCGCTCACGAATGCGGGTGCAATCGTGCGCGAGTGCGCCAATGCCTCCGAGGCGCTCGACACCGTCACCGAATGGCAGCCCGACATCCTCGTCAGCGACCTCGCGATGCCGAATGAAGACGGCTATTCGCTCATCCGGCGCATTCGCGAGAACGGAAACAATGTGCCGGCTGTCGCGATCACGGCATACACCCGCCAGGAGGATCAGACCAAAGTTCGCGACGCCGGTTTCCAGCGCCACGTCGCGAAGCCATTCGATCCCGCTGACCTGGTGCAGGCCGTCAGCGAGCTCGCGCGGTAACGTCGTCCAGCCAGCCGCGCTTCAATTTCTCCTCCGGAATGCTCGACAGGTACGGCTTGACGTCGAGCACCGGCGTTCCGTCGAGCATGTCGATGCCGCGCACGCGGAGCGAACGGCCTTCGCGCCCGAGGAGCTGCACGACGGTGAGGCCGATCGGGTTGGGACGGAATGGCGAGCGCGTGGCGAAGACGCCATGCGGAGTCGTGTCGCACGGTGGTGTGCCGATCAGCTCCACGCGATCGGAACGATCGAACACCCAGATGACGAAGAGGTGCGAGAAGCCTTCGATGTCGGTGAGCCCCTCTTCGAGCTCCGGCAAGAACTCGATGGTCCCCTCGGCGTCGTGTTTCGCGCCGAGGCCTTTCGGCACTTGCGACGGATCGGAGTACGCGCTGCGGATGTAGGCGACGGGTTTCAGCGTGAAGGTGGTCACGCGGGGCATTCAAACACAAAGGCGCCGGCACGATTGCCGGCGCCACACGGAATCATGTCAGCTAGCGGCCGAGCTTCTTGCCGACGTCGCTGATCGCCTCGCCGACTTTGCGGCGCGCCTTGCCGATGCCGTGGCGGGCATCGCCGGACGCGCGCTGGTCGGCACCTTCCTGCTCGAGAACCGGATCGCCCGCGTTACGGCCGATCGATTCCTTCACCTTCCCCACTGTTTGGTCGACTTTGCCTCTCACCTCATCGTCGTTGTACGGGAGTTTTGTGTCCATTTGCGGTCTCCTGCGTTCTTACTTCTCAAGAATCGCGCCCATTGATTGCATGAGGCCGATGCGATGAAGTCGCTCCTGCTCGCCACCCTCTTCGCGGCATCGACAGCCTCAGCCGCCGAGATCGACGCTGCGGTCGCCACCGGCACGATCTACGCGATCACCGATGCGGAGCCGGGGCCGGGGCGCCATCGCGCGGCGCGGCACTAGCGGCCGGCTTCGGCTTCGTGACGGCCGGCACCTGAATGAATACGCCGTCCTGATAGATGATGTCTTCACCCAGGTCTTCGCTGTATTTCGGTTCTTTCACTTCGGTGAGTGTGAGCTTGCGCGTATCCCATGCGAAGACGCTGTCCGAGCCGGCGCTCGCGATCCGATAGTGCTGTCCGTCCGGCGATACCGTGTAAGAGTAGGCGTTTCCCCAGCCGTCCTTCTCCGGCAGCTCCTTGATGTACGTCGGCACGAGGACCTTCTTGAGCTCCGACTCCTGCGGGTACTTGTTCTCGTCGGTGGCGTAGGCTTCGACGGCCGTGGCGATGCTGCGGATGTCTCCCATCGTGCGCCGCCACGGATGCCGCTGCTCGCGCTCCTGCGCCACCTTCTGAACGGCCTCCATCAGTTTCGGTCCGATCTGTTCGGAGCCGGCCTTCATCGCCTCCTGCGACATCTCCGGAACTGCCGCGATGTAGTGCTGCGCCGCCGGCGTCTTGTAGAAGGTGACGAGCGCCTCGAGATCGCTCTCGCTCAGATACTTCGCATACGTTTTCACGGTCGCATCGTGCTGGAGCGCGGTGATGTTGAGTTGTCCGAGGAGCTCACGCAACCGCGCCGTGTCTTTCTTCGCGTCGTCGAGTGCGAGCGGATCGCCGTCGGCCTGTGCGACCTCCTGTTTGTACGACTCGTCCACGAAGTAGTCGAGGACGGCGTGCGACGTCTTCTCCGTACCGAGAAGTGCGAGCAGCTGATCGATCAGCTCGATCTGCTTCTTCGACGGATTCGACGCGGTCGCAAAGAGTGGGAGGGCGCACACGAGGAGCGCAACGGCGGTGAATTGGCGCATGTCCATAGTCTAGCTTGCCCGCATCCACCGCGGGATCACGATGCCTGCGACCGCGTCGTACGCGAAATGCACCACGATCGCAGGCAGCAGGCCGCCGCTGTAGATGACGACGACGTGAAAACCTGCCGCGATCGCGCCGATGACGATCGTGCTGCGCCATCCCTGCACCGAATGCGCGAGCGCGAAGACGACCGACAGGATGGCCGCGGCGATCCACATCGAGATGCCGAGCCGCAGAAGGAGGCGGTAGGCGACTCCGCGGTAGATCACCTCCTCGGCGATGCCTGCGACGACGCAGAGCACGAGGTATGGTCCGAGCTCGTGACGATCGTGCGGCAGGATCGCGTAGAGGCGCCTCTTCTCTCCGTCGTCGCGCGATGGCCACGCGAACTTCAGCAGCGCAAGCGAGAAGACCAGCAACGCCAGCGCGGGCCACGATTTCCACCAGACGATCGGGAGAAGCTGCAGCCGGATCGCGTTCGTCGACGCCGCGACGAGCGCAGCGCCGTAGATGACGACCTGAAAGATCGCGGTCTGGAAAAAGAACTGGTTGCGCGGCATCGGCAGCTCGTCGCCGCGAAACCGCTGGCTCGTCTTCCACGCCAGATACGGAATTGCAACACCGATGATGAGGAGGAACCCGGCGCCGAATCCGTCGATACGCATGAGGACGCGGATTGTAAGATGCGCGCAGAGGTACGGAATGCGGCTCAGAGCGGTCTTCGCAGTCTCCCTGCTCCTCGCAGCAAGCGCGCACGCGAAATCGCTTTACTGGCGCTCCGTCGCTGTCGACGCGAACCTCGACGCCGAGGGCCGCATGCATGTCGTCGAGACGCAGACGTACGTCTTCGACGGCGACTGGAACGGTGGTGAGCGGACGTTCAACGTCTACGGCAACCAGTCGCTCAACTTCGAGAAGCTCACGCGCGTCGACCGCGACGGCACCGAGACGCTGCTCGTCATGGCGCCGCTCGACAAAGTCGACCACTACCAGATCCTCGACGGCCCGACGCTTCGCTGGCGTTCGCGCTTGCCGACCGATCCGGAGTTCAAGAACACCGAGCTGACGTACCGCCTCCGCTACACGCTCAGCGGCATCGTCAAGCGCATCAACAAGCGCTACCTGCTGTCGCACGACTTCGCGTTCCCCGATCGTCAAAGCGGCCAAGTCATCGAGAACTTCTCGGTGCACTTCACCGTCGATCCGATCTGGAGCGGCATTCGCTCGCCGTACGACGCGAGCGTCACGAACCTGCAGCCGGGGCACGGCTACGTCGTCAACGCGACGCTGCAGTACCACGGCTCGCGCGCACCGGTTGCCGTTCCTTACGGCGCGCCGAGTGGCGTCGCCTGGGGCATGGCGCTGCTCTTCGCGCTCGGCGTCGCCGTTCTCATCTTCGACTTTCTGACGGGCGAGAAGGCACGCGGACGCTTCGTCTGCACGTCGCTCGAGCAGATCGACGAGCGGTGGCTGGAAGAGAACGTCCTCCGCTTCAAACCGGAGATCGTCGGAGCGGCGATCGACAACAAGATCGGCGCGCCTGAAGTCGCGGGAATCCTTGCGGCGCTCGCGAACGAGAAAAAGATCGAGACGCGCGTCGAGCAGCGGCGGCTGAAACGTCCGCTGCTGCACATGAAGCTCCTGGTCCCGATCACCGAGATCGAGGGACACCGCCACGCGCTGCTGAAGCGGCTCTTCTTCAAGGGACAGGAAACCGATACGGACGCCATCCGCAAGCACTACGAGAAGTGCGGCTTCGAGCCGGCGGCGCTGATTCGCAAAGGGATCGAAGGAGAGCTCGGGAACTGGCCGAAGTGGAACGAGAAGTTCCCGTCGTTCAACTGGAAGCTCGACGTTGCGCTGCTCATCGCCGGGATCGTCCTCTTCTCGCTTTTCGGCAGAGGCGGCAACGACGGCGCGTTCTCCGGCGAGTGCATCTTCTTCGGCGTCATCGCACTGGTCGGCTTGATCGCCGCGCACCTGAACTCGCGCGCGCTCACCTCGCTGATTCCGCGGTTCATCCTCGTCGGCGCATTCGCCGCGCCGCTGCTCTACGTCACCTTGCACTACACGATCGCGGCCCCTCAGTTCGCGATCCACACGCGCGAGCTGCTTCTCGCGGCGTTCTGGTCGCTCGCGGTGGTGAAGATCCTCCTCGACAAGCTGCGCACCGACGAATCGAACGAGCGGATCGCCGCACGCATGCGCCTCGCCTCGGCGTTCCGCTATTTCCGCGCACAGCTCGCGACGCCGAACCCGCACCTGCGCGATGACTGGTACCCCTACCTGATGGCGTTCGGCCTCGGCGCGAACGTCGATACATGGTTCAAGGCACACGGCGGCGCGGTCGCGGCAAGCGGTGGCGCGCTCGCGACCACCACATCCTCCTCGTCTTCGTTCGGCAGCTCGAGCAGCAGCGGCGGTGGATGGGGCTTCAGCGGCGGAGGCGGCGCGTTCGGCGGTGCCGGCGCCAGCGCATCGTGGGCTGTCGCGGCAGGCGGCATCGCATCCGGCGTCGCCTCTCCCAGCTCCGGCGGCTCGGGTGGCGGCGGAGGCGGTGGTGGCGGCGGCGGATCGTCAGGCGGAGGTGGCGGCGGCGGATGGTGAGCCGCCGCTTCGACCGTTTCATCGACGCTCTCGGATCGACGATCGTCAGCGAGCGCGCCAGCAACCAGTACTCGCGAATCGAAGGCGACCTTCGCGGCAACGCCATTCGTCGCCGCAATCTGCGTCTCTATCTCGGCGAGCTCGATCGCATCGGTCCGCGCACGCTGCTGATCGGCGAGGCGCCGAGCTATCGCGGCGGGCGCCTCACCGGCATCGCGTTCGTCAGCGAGGCGGTGATGCTGGGGGGCGTCGACTCGCTCAACCATTCCCTAATCCTGGGGGCCGATCGCGGCTACCGGAAGGCGACGCCCGGTCCGAAACTCTCGACCGAGGCGAGTGCGACCATGGTGTGGGAAACCATCCGCCGCATCGAGCCGCTGCCAATGCTCTGGAACGCCTTTCCGTTCCATCCGTTCCGTCCCGGCAACCCGCAATCGAACCGCGCACCGTCGCCCGCCGAGCTGGCGATCGGCGGACGTTTCATCGAATGGCTCTTGCGCCTCTTCCCGTTCGACACCGTCGTCGCGATCGGCAACCACGCCTCGGCGTCCCTCACGCAACTCGGCATCGACCACGAAAAGGTGCGCCATCCCTCACAAGGTGGTAAACAGAAGTTCGTCGCCGGCATGGCGCATGTAGGGAAGAGGACACGATGAGCACGAAAAAAAGCCAGATCCAGCAGATCAAGGAAGGGCTGGCGATGCGCCAGAAGACCTACGGCGGACGCCTGCAGCCCTTCGGCCCGAAAGCCCCGCTCCCGACCAAAAACGCCGTGAATCTCTCGACCGTCCCCGCCAGCAGCGAGGAGAAGTACAACGGCGGGAAGGACGACGAGTAGGTGCATAGCGGCAGAGGTTCATAGGTGCATAGTTGGACTATGCTGCTCTGAACCTATGCCGCTATGTCGCTACCCCCCGATATGCGACATCTCGACCCTCTTCGCCGAGCGCGTCTCCTCGGAGCGGATCTCGGAGTAGCGGTCGTCGCGGACGCGCCATACGCGCGCGATCGCTTCGCGAAGGTCGTCGTCGGAAGCTCCGCCGCGGAGTAGCGCACGCAGATCGGTGCCGCGCTCCGCGAAGAGGCACGTGAAGAGCGCTCCCTCGGACGACAGACGCGCGCGCGTGCAAGAGCCGCAGAACGGCTGCGTCACGGAGCTGATCACGCCGAACTCGCCGGATCCGTCCGTGTAGCGCCAGCGCTCCGCGACTTCACCGAAATAATTCGCCTCGAGCGGCTCGACCGGCCACTCCGCCGCAACCATCGAGACGATCTCGCGCGCCGGCACGACGTCCTCGGAGCGCCACTGGTTCGAGTTCCCGACGTCCATGTACTCGATGAACCGCATGATGTGCCCCGTCCCGCGGAACCGCCGCGCGAGCGGCACCACCTCGCGATCGTTCGCGCCGCGCTTCACCACCGCGTCGATCTTGATCGGACGCAGCCCCGCCGCTTCGGCACACTCGATCGCGTCGAGCACCCGCCCGACGTGCGTTTCTGTGTCGCACAGCGCCCGGAACACATCGTCGTCGAGCGCGTCGAGACTGATCGTGATGCGCGTCAGGCCGGCGTTCTTCAGCGCCTGCGCCTTCCCGCGCGTCAGCAGCGAGCCGTTCGTGGTGAGTGCAAGATCCTGCACACCGGTCGCGGCGAGCATCTCGATCAGCCGCTCCAGGTTGCGGCGCAGCAGTGGCTCGCCGCCGGTGATTCGAATCTTCTCAACGCCCAGGGAGACGAAGACGCTGGCGACGCGAGCGATCTCCTCCAGCGTCAGCAGATCGCGGCGCGGGACGTACGGAAAGTCCGGCCCGAACACCTCGCGCGGCATGCAGTAGACGCAGCGGAAGTTGCATCGGTCTGTAACCGATATCCGCAGGTCGTGCATCGGCCTCCCGCGAGTGTCGAGCATGCTCGACAACAACTACTCCGTCGGAAACAAAAACTCCAGCACCTTCCGCACGCGGCCGCCCCAGGCGCGCTCGCTGTGGTCAGCGCGGCGGTCCTCGAAAAAGCGAAGATTGCGCTCACTCCAGCCGCGTTCGCGGAGTCGTTCGTTCAGCGTCCGGACGTCCGAAATCGCCTCGCGTCCTTCTCGGCCGCCGACGTCGAGCCAGAGGCGCGGCCGGCGCGCGCTGTCAGCGACCGCCTCGAGGATGGCGCGATTGCGCCACCACACCGAGGGCGACATCACTGCCGCGGCGCGGAACTCGTCGCGCATCAACGCGAGATACAGCGAGACGAGGCCGCCGAGCGACGAGCCCCCAATGGTGCTGCCCTCGGGAATCGTGCGGTAGCGGGAGTCGATGAGCGGCTTCAGCTCCTCGATCAGCATTCGGCCGTAGTCGTCCGCGCGGCCGCCGGCCTTCTTGTCCTCGTCGAACACCGGCGTGTATTCGTTGATGCGGCCGGCGTGCATGTGGTCGACGCCGACGATGATCATCGGCTGCGCCGTGCGGCCGCCGATCGCGTCGTCCGCCGCGCGATGCAGCCGCCAGCTGACGCCGGCGAACGCACGCGAATCGTCGAACAGGTTCTGCCCGTCCTGCATGTAGAGCACCGGATAACGCCGCTCGGAACGTTCGTCGTACCCGGGGGGAACGTAGACCGTGATCTGACGCTCATTGCCGAGGATGGCGGACGCGAACGACGGGATCACCTCGAGCCGTCCCGCCCGAACATGCGAGCGGCGGTTGAGCACGCGCCGGAAGGCGTGGCGAAGAGTCGTGGACATGTCGGGCATTTGAGTTAGAAGCGCAGCTCCCGATAGCCGCTCCGGTAGTACACCAGCGGCACTCCTTCGGCCGTCTCGATTGCAACGACCTCGCCGACGAAGATGGAGTGATCGCCGCCTGGGAACTGCTCGCGCAGGCTGCACTCGAGCGTCGTGATCGCGCCGTCGATGAGCGGGACGCCGCTCGTGCCGCGGTGCGTCGCGATGCCGCTGAACTTGTCTTCGCTGCGCGAGGCGAAACGGTTCGAGACGTCGGTTTGTGACTGGCTGAGGATGCTCACGCCGAACTTTCCCGACGTCGCGATCGCTTCATGGGTCCGCACCGACTTCTCGATGCAGATCAGGACGAGCGGCGGATGCAGCGACAGCGACGAGAACGCCGCCACGGTCATCCCGTAAGGCGTCCCGTCCTGTTCGGTCGTCACCACCGTCACGCCGCTGGCGAAATGCGACATGGCGAGCTTGAACTGCGCGTCATCGACAGGCATGGCGGCCGGAGTTTACAAACTTTTGGCGAGACGCGGCGTATGAAGCCGCAGGAGGGCAGCATGCGCCGCGCGATTCTGATTTCCTCGATCCTGCTTGTCAGTACTTTCGGCATGGCGTTCGCCGCGAACGCCGACGTCATTCGCAAGGGATTCAACGTCGCCGGCGGAGGGACGCTCACCGTCGAAGCCGACACCGGTGACGTGAAGGTCGTCAGCGGCGGCACCGGCCTCGCCGTCGAGATCACCCGTGAAGGGACGGCGGAGGAGCTCCGTGCGAACGACATCACGTTCGATCAGAGCGGCAACGACGTCACGATCCACTCCCGGTACGACCACGACCGGTGGTTCCACTGGTCGCGCGACCCGCGCATCCACTACAACATCCGCGTCCCGTCTCATTACAACGTCAAGCTGTCGACCGCCGGCGGCGACATCGACCTCGGCGACCTCACCGGCAACGCCGACATCCACACCAGCGGTGGCGACATCAAAGTCGCGCACCTCAACGGCAACCTCAACGGCCGCACGTCTGGCGGCGACATCGAGATCGAGAGTGCCGCCGGCCCGGTCGAGGTGAAGACGTCCGGCGGATCGATCGAGATCGGCCGCGCCGCCTCGACCCTGTACGCTCACACGAGCGGCGGGAACATCCGCATTCGCGAGGCGCTCGACTCGATCGACGCATCGACTTCCGGCGGCTCGATTCACGCGCGTCTCGCGCGTCAGCCTCACGGCGATTCGAAACTGTCGACTTCGGGCGGCGACGTCGTCGTCGAGCTGCCGGCGAACGTCGGCGCCGAGGTCGACGCGCATACCAGCGGAGGCGACATCGACACCGATCTGCCGGTCACGATCATGGGCCGCAAAGCGGAGGACAACCTTGTCGGCACGATCGGCGGCGGCGGTCCGAGAATCGTCCTTCGCAGCTCCGGCGGCGGCATCAGCCTGCGAAAGGGTTAGCTCTCTACAATCGCGCGCGCGGCGGCGCGCGCGCTCGAAAGGGCGGCGTCGGAGAGGATGCCTTCGCCGCCCACCCAGTCTCCCGCGAGATACAACCCGCGTATTTGCGTCGTGACCTCGGGGCGCTTCATCTCCGGGGTCACCAGCGCATTCGACACCATCATCGACGGCAGATACCGCTTGTGCACCAGCACGTCGCGCCAGCCCGGCTGGAGGTCGTCGAGCCACGCCTCGAGCTCCGCCTCGCTCACGTCGTCGCCGCGCTTACGGTACTTCGCCGCATGAATCAGCGCGCCCCCTTTCGGCGTCAGCTGCGCCCATTCCGAGTGCACCGAGAAGTAGAACGGCCGGTCGACACCGAATGCGAGTTTCTGCTTCGGCGCCGGGAGCTTCGAAAGCGCCACATCGAGGCAGGCCGCCATCACCGGCTCCATCTCCGGCAACTGCAACTCGGTCACGAGCGACTGCACCGCTTCCGGCTCGATCGCGAGCAGCACGCAATCGGCTGGAATCCGGGTCCCGCGCTCGCCGTCGCTCTGCGGTACCGGGAGCTGCATCGAGACCGTATCCATCGTGTTGTCGAGCTCCAGTTCGCCGAGCTCGATCCCGCGTACCTGGCCGTTGTCGTGATCGACGCGGACGACGTGCGCGCTCGTGATGAAGTTCACGCCGGAAGTGACCGCGCTGCTGTGAAGCGAGTCGACGATCTTCTGCCACCCTTCGTCGATGTAGATCACGCCGTCTTGCGCGATGCGAAGCTGCTGCAGCGCCACCGCGGCGCTCTGCCGGTCATCGACCGCATAGGTCGCGACGCGCAGGAACATCTGCACGACCTCGCGGAGCCGTTCGTCGCCGATGTGCTCATCGAGCCACTCGCGAACCGTCATCGAGGCGAACTTCGTCAGATCCATGCCTTTGATGCGGAGCATGAGCGACGCGAGCTCCGTCTTCCCCTTCGCGCCAAGGAGTCCGGTCGTGAGGACGCCCATACCTGATGCGGGAAGCGCGTAACGCTCCCCACCGCGGACCGCAGTGCCATCTGGCGGGGGCGAGCCGCCGCGGATCGGAACGCCGAGCTCGCGATAGACCGTCGATCCCGCGCCGGCGCGATAGACGGCATGCGGACCGAGGTTGAAGCGATAGCCGTGGCGGAGCTGCGTGACCGCGCGGCCGCCGAGGTTGCGACGGCGCTCGAAAATCGTCACCGTCTTCCCCGCGCGTGCGAGGTAAACCGACGCGGCCAGCCCGGCGATGCCGCCGCCGACGATCACGACGTTGTTGCCCACGAGCGCGCGATGGTAGCGCATTTGGGTTACGCCTCAGATATGGCAGAATGCTTCTCGACCGGTGCACCCAAAATTGGGCGCTCTCTCTCCGCCAACAACCCTGCGACCGGTCAGTGACAACTGATGACACGAGTGCGTGAAGGTGTGGTTGGAGTCTTGATCTGTTTTGCGCTCGCGTTGCCGGCGTTTGCGGCGACCGACGCGAATGATTTTTACGTGAGCCTGCTCCATAGAGGGATCAGCCACGTCGACGCGGGGCAATACGAGGCGGCGGATAAAGAACTCCGCATCGCGGCGTTCGGCCTGGTCGACACGATTCCGCTGTTCGAGACGGCGGAGGTCTACCTCGCGATCAGCGGCGACAAGCAGCACAGCGAGGCCGACTCGCGCCGTGCGTTGCAGCGCGTCATCGTCGCCGATCGCGTGGAGCGTCGTTTCGGCTCGCTCGACCTTCCGGCGAAGGTCCGGGCCGACTTCGACCAGATCGCGTCGAAGCTGCTGACCAGCGACCAGTACGCCTTCTTGAAGGCGAGCCCCTCCGCGACGCCGCCGGCACCCGTGATGACGCCGCAGCATTCCTCGGCGCCCGCACCGGCGCCGCAGCCCGCGCCGGCGAATCCGAAGCCGCCGCCGGTCGCAGCAGCCGTGAACCCGACGCCGGTGCCCAAACGTACTCCCTCTCCCGTTCCTGCTCCTGTCCCCGCCTCTGCACCAACCGTCAACGTCAGCTCGCAGATGGCGCTCGCGGACCAGGCGTTCAACCGGAACGACCTCGTGGGTGCGCGGAAGATGTACGGCCAGATCGCGGCGCAGCCCGGCCTCGATCACGCCACCCTCATCCACCTCGGCGAACAGTCCTACCGCGCCCGCGACTTCGCGACCGCCGCCCGCGCCTTCGCCCGCTCCGGCTTCAACAGCAGCGAAGCGCCCTACCGCTACTACTACGCCGTCGCCCTCTACGAGACCGGCCAGATCGCCGCCGCCAAGTCCCAGCTCGAGCAGGCACTCCCGTACATCGAGGTAACGCCGGATGTCGCCGCCTACCGGGACAAAATCGAAAAGGCGCGCTAAGAAGCGGTCGTCAGCTTCGCGATGAGGTCCTCGAGGCCGCTTTTCTCGCTCTCCGGCGCGCTCGCGAGCGCCACGTGTGCTTCCTTTAACGCCTCCGTGTGTTTCCCCTGTGCGGAGTACATGCGGGCGAGGCCTTCGTGCGCTTGCCAGGCGTCGGGGTGCTTGCGGGCGTTTTCGCGGAAGACGGTGAAGGCGGTTTCGCGGTCGGTGGCGAGCAGCTCGATGGCGTAGTCGCGGAGCTGGGTCGCGTTGCCGAGGTCGAGGGCGCGGCGGCGGGCGAGCTGGGAGTCGGCTGGGCGGTTCAGGGCGGCGAGGGCTTTCGACTTCGTCACCTCGTTCTCGAAGCGATCCTCGAACTCGATCGACTTGTTCGCGTACGCGAGCGCGTCGTCGGGCGAGAGCTTCTCGGCGAGGACGTAATTCGCGGCGTCGTCCCAGCTCATCCAGATGTAGCGCTCCTGGCCGCGGAGCTGGCGCTTGAGCGACGCCTGCACGACCGCGTGCGTGTCGATGCCGACGCGGAACGGCACGCGGAGGTTCTCCCACTCCAGAGCCACGACCGCGGAGTCGGGTTGCAGGTGGTCGATATCGAACGTCATCGACTCGTGCATCGGTGACGCCTCCGGCTTCACCTGAACCCGCAGCGCATCCTCGGCCTGGTCGTACGTGAACGACCCCCACGTCGTGGAGTTCTTCGAGAAGATCAGCGTCCACTCGTCCGCCGTCGGGATTGCGTGGAAGCCGTACGTGCCGGCGTCGAGCGGATGACCGTCGATCGTCACCGGATCGCTGAAGCGGATGGTCGTGATCGTGTTCGCGCCGGTGCGCCACACCTTCCCGTACGGCACCAGCTCGCCCCAGATCTTGCGGCCGTTCACCTGCGGGCGGTGGTAGCGGATGTCGATGTCGGTCAGGCCGATGCGCTGGCTCACTTCGGCCGCGGGGCTGCGGAGCGGCATATCGAGGACGAACGACTGGGCGTGCGCGGCGGCGGTGGCAACGAAGAGCAGAGCGGAGATCGTGAGCGCTTTCATGATTGACAGTTCGTTTTGATACGCGCGACGGTGGTTTGCCTCAATATCCGCTTCTGACGAATCCGACATGACCACTCAGGCGACGCAGTTCCGCGGTGTCACGAGCCTCATCACGGTCGACCGGCGGCTCTCCAAGCCGCTGTACCAGCAGATCTACGAGGCATTCCGGCGGCGCGTGCTGCACGGTGAGCTGCGCGCCGGACAGATCGTCCCGTCGACGCGCGAGCTGGCGCGCGAGCTGCGCGTGTCGCGCCTTCCTGTGCTCGATGCGTATTCGCAACTGCTCGCCGAGGGGTACTTCGAGAGCCGGGTGGGCGCGGGGACGTTCATCGCGAGCGCGATCGCGGCGAGAGAGGGCGGCGGGCCGGCTGAGAGCCGGCCGCTACACGGGACACGCAGGATTTCGACGCTCGCGGCAAACGTGCCGCCGTACGAGAAGCCGGCGCTCGCGACGCTCGGGCCGTTCCAGGTCGGGCAGCCGGACCTGCACTCGTTTCCGATCGAGGCCTGGTCGAAGCTCATGGCGCGCTACTCGCGCGCGATCCGCGTGAAGGGGCTGCAGTACGGCGATCCAAAGGGACTGATCGAATTGCGCGAGGCGATCGCGCACTATCTGCGGACGTCACGCGCGGTGCACTGCGAGGCGGCGCAGATCATGATCGTCAGCGGCTCGCAGCAGGCGCTCGACCTCTCGACGCGCGTGCTCATCGACGCCGGCTCATCCGCCTGGGTCGAGGAGCCGGGGTACTGGCTCGTGCATCAGGTGCTGAAGGCGGCGGGCGTACGCGCTGTGCCCGTGCCGGTCGATGCCGAGGGGCTGAATGTGCGCAAGGGGGCGCGGCGCAGCCGGAAAGCGCGCGCCGTCTTCGTCACGCCGTCGCACCAATACCCGCTCGGCGTCACGATGAGCGCGGCGCGGCGGCTGGAACTGCTCGACTGGACGCAGCGCGCCGGCGCATGGGTCATCGAGGACGACTACGACAGTGAGTATCGCTACGACAGCATGCCGATCGCGTCGCTCCAGGGACTCGACACGAATGCGCGCGTCATCTACATCGGGACGTTCAGCAAGGTGATGTTCCCTTCGCTCCGCCTCGGATATGTCGTCATCCCGCCCGACCTCGTGGAGCGCTTCACCGCGATGCGCCGCCTGATGGACCTCGGCCCCGCGCACACGACACAGGCGGTGATGGCCGACTTCATACGCGAAGGCCACTTCTCGCGCCACATCCGCCGAATGCGTCCGATATACGCGAACCGGCGCCGGATGCTCGTGTCAGAGCTGGCCCAGGTGCTGGGCGACGCCGCGACGATCACCGGCGACGAAGCGGGGATGCATCTCGCGCTGTTTCTCCCTGGCGATGTCGACGACCAAGCGATCGCCGCCCGCGCCGCGCAGCAGTCGCTCCATCTGTCGGCGCTGTCCGCGTCGTACATCGGCCACGCCCCGCGCCGCGGCCTCGTCCTCGGCTTCGGAAACACCCGCGAGTCGCAGATCGCGCCGGGCGTGCGGCAGATTGAGGCCTTACTGCGGTAGCCACAGCCCCCTCATCCGCCTGTCGGCACCTTCTCCCCCGCTATCGCGGGGGCGAAGGGTACTCGGTTGAAGTACATCGCGAGATCCTTCCCCACGAGCGTCCTTCTCCCCCGGTGACGGGGGAGAAGGTGCCGACAGGCGGATGAGGGGGTGTACCAATCCTGCGGTGGTCATCCCATTCGCCACTGAAGTGGCTATTTCAGCGCGACGAGAGGGGGACGAGAATCGGGCGGCATGAAGGCCGTCCGACTCTGCCTCGCCACGCTCCTGCTCACCACCCTCACCTCCGCCCAGCCTTTGCGCGACGGGCAGCACGACTTCGACTTCGAGATCGGGACGTGGCACACGCATCTGAAGCGGCGGCTGCATCCGCTCACGGGATCGAATACGTGGGTGGAGATGAACGGGACGACGGTGGTGCGGAAGGTTTGGAACGGGAAGGCGAATCTGGTCGAGCTGACGGCGGACGGCGCGGGAAGCCACTTCGAGGGGCTCAGCCTCCGTTTGTACAACCCGCAGTCGCACCAGTGGACGCTCAACTTCTCGAACGCCGCCGACGGCACGCTCGCGACGCCGACCGTCGGCGAGTTCCGCAACGGCCGCGGCGAGTTTTACGACCAGGAGACGCTCGGCGGCCGCGCGATCTTCGTCCGTTTTATCATCACCGTCGTGAGCCCGAGCTCATGCCACTTCGAGCAGGCGTTCTCCGCGGATGGCGGAAAGACGTGGGAGGTCAATTGGATCGCCGACGACACGCGTATCAAGCCGTAGTACTTCTCCTTCTCCTCTCCGCGTGCGCGTCGACGACCGCACCTTCGTTCCAACTCACGAGCACCAAGTTCGCCGCCGGCGCCGCGATGCCGGACGGCGTGCTGCTGAACGGCCTCGACTGCCACGGCCCGAATACATCCCCGGAACTGCGCTGGTCCGGCGCCCCGACCGCGACGAAGTCGTACGCGCTGATCTGCGACGACTACGAAGCGCGCGGAGGCGACGGCTTCATTCATTGGGTCGCCTACAACATCCCGTCGACGACGACGGAACTGCCCGAGAACGCGGGCGCCGCGGAGCCCGACCTCGCGGGCGGCGGACGCCATGCGTACAACGACTTTCTGCGTCGCCGCTACGACGGCCCCTGCCCGCCGGAAGGGCCGCCGCACAAGTACCGCTTCACCGTCTACGCGCTCGATCTCCCGACCATCGACGACGCCGGCACGCCGATGACGTGGCGCAAGCTGCGCTTCATCATCCGCGGCCACGTTCTCGCTCAGGCGTCGCTCACGGGACTACGCGGGCACTAGTCGATCGTCAGTTGTTGATTTTGCCCAGGACGATGACCTTGCCGCTCTTCAGCTCGTAGTAAGCGATGACGACCGGGAGTTTGTCGACGTCGATCGCCTTTCTGATGATCTCGCTGTTTCGCTTCAGATCGACGACGGTGTACGCGGCGTTCTGCTTGGTGCGGTACTCCCAGCAGTCCTGTCCCTGCGGACACGGTCCCACGAACGAGCCGCGGATCTGGCGAAGCAGCGCCGTGACGTTCGGGCTCGGACTCTCGCCCGGCTTCATCGCCTCTTCGACCGCGCCGCACTTCTCGTGCGCCAGAATGACGAGCAGCTTCGTCCACTTCTTGCTGAGCGCGTATTCGATGCTGGCGACACCGTCGGCGTCGGTAACATTTCCCGCCGAGCGCACCAGAAAGATCCCGCCGAGGTTCTGCTTGAACACCAGCTCCGGCGGCACGCGGCTGTCGGAGCACGACAGCACGGTGACCCGCGGGTTCTGACCGTTGGTCGCCGGCGGCGGCGCCAACTTGTCGCGGGTGTAGATCAGGTCTTCGAACGAAATCGCCTTCCCCTGGAAGTCTTTGTTCCCTTTTTCAAGGACCTTCCAGTCGGGAGACGTCTGCGCGGACAACGAGAGAGCACACGCCAGGGAAAGGACGAACGCTATTCTTCTCATCATTACCTCCGGACCGATGGCAGTGTAACGCAGTGTTGCACTACGCCGGCACGGAGCCGCGCGTCAGTTCCGTCATCTTGCGGAGGAACTTCGACCAATCCACCGGTTTCGTAAAGTAGTCGTCGGCGCCGAAGGCGCGGGCGAGATCGCGGTTGTCGGTGATCGAGACGACGACGATCGGGATGCTGGCGGTGGACGCGTCATTCTTCAGGCGGCGGAGGACTTCCATCCCTTCCATCGCCGGCAGAATCAGATCGAGCGTGATGGCCATCGGCTGCATCGAGCGCGCGAGCCGCAGCGCCTCCTCGCCGGAGCGCGCACGGATCACGACGAACCCGGCAGACAGCAGATACGCGCTCATCGCGTCGAACGCGTCGGCGTCGTCCTCGACGACCAGGATGCGGTCGCCGGGCGGGATCACCGATCCATCCGGTTGCACGATCGGACTCGGAATCGTCGCGCCGGAGAAGCGCGACGGGAGCGTCACGCTGAACGTGCTCCCCTCGCCGAGGGCGCTCTCGACGTGGATCGACCCGCGCTGCAGCTCGACGAGTCGCCTCACGAGCGAGAGGCCGAGGCCCGTGCCGCCGAACTGGCGGTTCGTGGTCGAGTCGATCTGGCGGAACTCGTCGAAGATGACGTCGAGATCGTTCGCGGCGATGCCGATGCCGCGGTCGATCACGCTGATCGTGATCGCGCCGTTCTCGCGTTCCGCACGCACCGTCACGACGCCGCCGCTGCGCGAGAACTTCACCGCGTTCGACATCAGGTTGTAGAGGATCTGCTTCAGCTTCGCGTGATCCGTCTCGATATCGCCGACCGCCTCCGGCACGTCGATCTCGAACGTGACGTTCTTTCCCGCCGCCATCCCGCGCATCACCTGCGCCACGCTCTCGATCGCGGAGCGCACCGGGAACGTCTCCGGGAAGATTTCCATCTTCCCCGCCTCGACCTTCGACAGATCGAGGATGTCGTTGATGATCGAGAGGAGGTGCTGTCCCGAGCTGAGGATCGACAGCAGGAAGCCGAGGTACTTCGCGTCAATGCGGTCGTGGAGGCGCTCCGCGAGGATCTCCGAGAAGCCGATGATCGCGTTCATCGGTGTGCGCAGCTCGTGCGACATGTTCGCCAGGAAGCGGCTCTTCGCCTGGTTCGCCTCCTCGGCCTGATGGTTCTTGATCTGCAGCTCGCGGAGCATGCGCGCCTTCGAGATCGCGGAGACGGCGTGCTCGCGGACGCGCGCGAGGCGCTGGATGTCGGCGCGCGTGAACGCGTTCTCGTCCGTGAAGTTGTCGAAGATGAAGAAGCCTTCGACGCGGCCGCCCAACGTGACCTCCATCGCCAGCATCGACTTCGGCACCGGGAGATGCCGCACCTTCTCGCTGCCCGCGAGCCACCGGAAGTCCTTCTCCTTGATGAGGTACACGCCCTCTTCGAGCTGTTCCGCGTGTTGCGAGTAGCGCCGCATCGCCTCCTCGGGAGACAGCGTCACGCCCTTGAACACGTCCGCTTCGTAGCCGGCGGTGGCGACGATCTCGGTGCGCCGCGAGTCGTAGTCGATGCGGAGGAAGACCGCCTTCTCCGCGCTTGGGAAGAGCTTCATCCCCTGATCGAGAATGGCGTGGAGGACGTTGTCGAGCACGACCTCGCGGTTGATGATCTCGACGATGTTGTCGAGCGTCTCGATCTCCTTCGCCTGCGCGCGGATCTGCTCCGTCCGCGCGTTGACCTGGGCTTCGAGCGCGCGGTTGCTGCGCTGCAGGTGCCGCACGCGGAAGCGATTGATGAGGTGTCCGGCAATGGAGATGAGCGCGAAGTAGCCGAGGATCGCCCACCAGCGAAGCCATATCGGCGGGTGCACCGCAAAACGGAATCGAAGCGGAGCGACCGACCAGACGCCATCGCTGTTCGCGGCCCGCACTTCGAACGTGTAGTCCTTGTCGAAGAGGAAGGCCGGAAGGTTCGTGTAGCGGATCTTGGCATCGGCCTTCGGCGCCGACCACTCGCGGTCGTAGCCGTCGAGCCGCGTGCGATAGCGGACGCGCGACTCGTCGCTGAACGTCAGCGCGGCGTATTCGAGTGCCAGCTCATTGCCGCTGCTCGTCTGTTGCAGCTCCACGCTTCGCAGCCGCACGACCGGCGCGAGGGCGTTTGCCTCGCGCAGCGCCGGCGTGTAAACGGAGACGCCGCTCGGCGTCGCAAAGTAGATGCGGCCGTCGCGGGCGATCGACACCGGGCCGTACGCCCACGCCTCGTCGTCGATCAGGCCGTCGTCCTTCGAGACACGCGACACGACCCGCATCGCGTTCGGATCGATCTCCACGAGGCCCGCGTTGTTGCTGACCCAGACCGATCCGTTCGGCGCGGCCGCCATGCCGACGACGATGCCGCCGCCGAGCGTGGGACGGAGAAACGAGTGCTCGACCGTGAGGGCCGGCCGAGGGCCGGAACCTACGCCGAGGATGACCAGACCGTCGCTCGTTCCGACCCACAGACGGCCGCGGTACCAGAGCAGCGACCGCGTCGCGTTGGTCGGCGCGCCGGTCGCCTTCGTCCAGAGCGGCGCAAAGGTGAGCGGCGCCTGCGGAGACTTCGGATCGAACGGTGTCGTCGATCCGTACAAGCCGCTGTCCGCCGTGGCGACGTAGACGTAGCCGCGGTCGTCGAGCGCCACGCTCGTCGCGCCGGTCGGAGGAAGGCCGGCGCTCGTGCGGAAGAAGAACCACTGGTCGCCGATCACCGCGGTCACGCCACCAGTACCAGCGAACCACATCGTGTCGCCCACGCGGCGCACGCAATAGACGATGCCGATCGGCTTCCCGGTCATCGCCGCTTCGTGGCCGTTGATCGTCAGCAGGTTCGCGCCGCCGACGTCCCCGATCCAGAGTCTCCCCTTCGCATCCTCGGCGAGCGCGTAAATGGAGTTGCTTTTCAGTCCATCGTGCGTGGTGTAGACGCTGTGCGTCCCGTCCTTGTACAGCGCGGTGAGGCCGCCGCCGGTACCGATCCATGTGACGTTGTCCAGCGGGAGGACTGCGAAGGCGCTCGGATCGGGAAGCGCGGGCGCCTCGCCGGCGTGTGACTGGCCGGTGTACGCCTGGAACGCCTCGTAGTCGCGGCGGAGACGCGACGCGCCACCGTTCTGCGCGAACCAGAGATTGCGCTCGTGGTCTTCGCAGACGTTCCAGAGCGTGTCGCCGAGAAGTCCGTTCGCGCGCGTGACGCGGAGACGCTTCGATGGATCGCGGAGATTGATGCGGACCGCGCCGTTGCCGAGGCTTGCGACCCATAGCGAGCCGCGCGACTCGAGCAACGTCACGATTCGTTCGTTCAGATCGTGGTTGATCACGTCGACGCGATCGCCCGCGTAGCGCCAGACGCTGCCGTCCATCCCGCCGGCCCACAACGCGCCGTCGCTCGTTTCGCCGAATGTCGCCGCCTGCGACGGACCGTTCGGCAGCGGATGCTGCTTTCCGTCCGTGTCGAAGACGACCGAGCCGCCGGTGGTGAACGAGACGGCGACGCTGCCGTCGCGGCGCGGGAACATCGCCTCGATGGCGTGATCGTCGATCGGACGCTGCGTCAATTGCTGGCCCTCGAAGCGATAGCGGATGATCCCGCTCTGCGTTCCCGCCCAGACGGAGCCGTCGGGAAGTGCGACGAGGCAGTTGCGGCGAATACGCATCGCCACCAGCGGCACGCCGCCGACTTTCCCGACGAATTGCACGCGCGTGCCGTCGTACGCGTCGAGCGGTTGCGCCGAGACGACCAGTCCCGCCTCGGAGCCGACCCAGAGGTGGTGCTGCTTGTCCTCCACCATCTCCCGGATCGTGAGATCGACGAGGCCGTCGTTCTCGGTGTAGTTCTCCATCGAGTGGCCGTCGTACCGCGTGACGCCGGTCGAGTAGAAGCCGAACCAGATGAAGCCGAGGTGGTCCTGGAGGATTTTCTGGACGCTGGCGGACGGGAGGGGCGACACCTGGTCGCTCGGCGTGAAGTGCGTGAACGGAAGCTCCTGCCCGGCGGCGCATAGCGACACGATCAGCGACAGAGTGACGCGGAACGACCGGAGGAGCACGGTAGAAGTGTACGGCGAAACCTACGCCGATAGGCCGCGTAGAATCCAAATGTGGCCCGCTTCCGCGATTGGCTCGACCTCGGGAAGAACACCTTCAGCTCCCTGAGCTCGGACGATTTCACCTCCCTTTACAGCCGCGATTGGACGGAAACCCGCCGCGCGCTGCTGGCCGAGCATCGCGAGGCGATCGATCGGGAACAAAGCCGGCTCCGGCGCTGGGGACGGACCGTCAGCGCCATGGCCTACGGGCTGACGAAGCGGCTGTCGCCGGTGCGGCGGCTGATCTTCGTCGTCACCTGCATCTGGTTCTTCATCTGCCTGGCAACAGTTTTCCGCGCGTCGCGCGCGCTCGACCCGTGGCTCTTCTTCGAGATCTCCGGCGCGTTCGCCGTGATGATCGCGCTCCTCGCGATGGAGCTCATCGGCAAGATCAAGTACCGCGACGAGCTGGCGCTGGCGCGCGACCTCCAGGCGACGCTGATCCCGAAGTACGCGCCGCGCACCCCGTCGTACGACATCTCGGCGTTCAACCACATCGCGAATACGGTCGGCGGCGATCTGTACGACTTCGTTCTGCTGCCGGACGATCGTGTCGCAGTACTTTTCGGCGACGCGTCAGGACACGGGATGGCCGCGGGCCTCGTGATGGCTGTCGCGCATGCGGCGTTCCGGACGCAGCTCGAGATCGATCCGTCGCCGTCGTCGATCATCGGATCGCTCAATCGCATCCTCTGCCGGACGGGCGGGTCGCGCTCGTTCTTCTCCTGCTGCTACATCCTCCTCTCGCCTGACGGGTCTTTTTCCGCCACGTTTGCCGGGCATCCGCAAATGCTCAAGCTGAGTCCCGACGGCCGCGTCATCGAGCGCATCGGCCAGGGCGCCTATCCCCTCGGCATCAAGAGCGGCCTCACGTGGGCCGAGGAGCACGGCTCCCTCGCCCGCGGCGAACGCCTCCTCCTCTACTCCGACGGCCTCCCCGAGTCGCGCGACGAAGGGGACCGCGAATGCGGCGAGGCCTACGTCGAAGCCGTGATCGCCCGCCACGGCGAAGCCCCCGCCAACCTCCTCGTCGAAGCCATCGTCACCGAATGGCGCAAGTTCGTGCAGCACGCCCCGGTCGAAGACGATGTCTCGATCATGGTGATGGAAAAGCGGTAACGGTGCGGGGTCTGCGCGGGATCTCCCCTCATCCGGCCTTCGGCCACCTTCTCCCCGCTATCGCGGGGCGAAGGGTAATGACGGACATGTCGCGCTTGACTGCTAAAGGATCTACGCCAAAACGCGCTTTTCGACCAACCCCTCGAACACCTGCAGCGCGAGGTCGACGCGGCCTAGGGGGGCGGAGACCTGGACGCCGGCGACGCGGGTGCGGACGCGTTCGAGGGTCTCGCGGGCGATGGCGACGCCTTCGTGGAGCGCGTGCTCCTTGCTCTTGTCGTTGGCGATGCGCATGCGCTCCATCACTTCTTCCGGCACGCTGACGCCCGGCACCTCGTTATTCATGAACTGCGCGTTGCGGTACGAGAGGAGCGGCCAGATGCCGGCGACGATCGGGAGGTTCAGATCCTCGATGCGGCGGAGGAAATGCTCGAGCTGCGCGACGTCGAACACCGGCTGCGTGATCGCGTACTCGGCGCCCGCCTTCACCTTCCAGTCGAGCCGTTTCAACTCGTAGTCGAGATCGAGGTGACCGGGATTCACGCCGACGCCGATCGTGAACTTCGTCGGCTCGCCGAACGGATTGCCGCCGAGGTCGAGACCGCGGTTCATGAGGCTGGCCATGTTCGTGAGGCCGATCGAGTCGATGTCGAAGACCGCGGTGGCGTCGGGGTACGGCCCCATCTTCGGTGGATCGCCGGTGATCAGCAGCAGATTACGCAGGCCGAGCGCGGCGCAGCCGAGGAGGTCCGAATGCATGCCGAGGAGATTGCGGTCGCGGCAGCAGTAGTGGAGGACCGTCTCGATCCCGACGCGCTGCTGCACGAGCACCGCGACCGCGATCGCGCCCATGCGGTTCTGCGCGCGCGGCCCGTCGGGGACGTTCACCGCGTCGACCCCCGCGTTGCGAATCAGCTCCACGCCCTTCAGCATCGCCTCGGCGTTCGGCCCTTTCGGCGGCACGATCTCGATCGTCGTGACGAACTCGCCGTTCGCGATCCGCTTTCCCCAATTCGAGCGCGACACCAGCGGCATCGGCTCCGCGCCGGCCGACTGATCGCTTTTCCCGTTCCGCTCGATGATGACGAACGTGCGGCGCGGCGACAGCGGACGCACGGCGTCCGCGATCATTTTGATGTGATCGGGCGTCGTGCCGCAGCAGCCGCCGATGAACTTGACGCCTTTGTGAATGAGCCGCTTCGCGTACTTCGCCATGTACTCCGGCGACGCCATGTACATCTGGCGGCCGTTGACCTCGCGCGGCAGGCCGGCGTTCGGCTGACACGAGATCTTCCGCGCGGTGACGGCGGTCATCTCCTCGATCGCGTCGAGCATGACGTCGGGTCCGACCGAGCAATTGAGGCCGATGACGTCGGCGCCGGCACGGTCGAGGCGCTGCGCGATGACGCGCGGCATGTCGCCGTACGCAGTGCGGCCGTCCGGACCGATCGTCATCTGCGCCACGATTGGTAAAGAGCAAACGTCGCGGATCGCGGCGATCCCCTGCTCGATTTCCGCGATGTTCGCCATCGTCTCGAGGACGAAGAGGTCGACGCCGCCGTCCACCAGCGCCTTCGCCTGCTCGCGGAAAATGCCGCGCGCCTCGTCGACGCCCATCGGGCCGTACGGCTCGATGCGGATGCCGAGAGGGCCGATGGCACCGGCGACGTAGACGTTGTCGCCCGCGGCGCGGCGTGCGATCTCGACCGCGGCCATGTTGATGTCGCGCAGCTCGCTCTCGATCCCGAACGCGCCGAGCTTCACCCGGTTCGCGCCGTACGTGTTCGTCTCGAGGATCTCGGCGCCCGCGCGGACGTACTGCTTGTGCACCTCGAGCACGATCTCCGGCGAAAGGAGATTCAGCTCGTCGTAGCACTTGTTGATGAAGACCCCCTTCGAATAGAGCATGGTTCCCATGGCTCCGTCGAAGAGGTAGACGTGCTCGTCGGCAATGGCTGCGATGAAGTCCTGCATAAAGTCTCTGGCTAAAACAAAAGGCCCCACGCCGGTCGACGTGGGGCCTCGGTCGAAGTTCGTGTTTCCTGCCGGCTATTTAGCTTTTTTTAAGCTGGTTGCAAGCGGCCCCAAATCACTCCAGCGCGAACACTTTACGCCGATGGGGAGCTACTCGCAAGGAGGCGGCGCGATCGGCTGCGGCTGCACACCGTCGACTTCGGACGTAGCTATTGTCATCTTGGATCACGGAAAGGTAAGCATGTGATCTCACGGGTGTCGGCCACTTCAGCTCGTGAATAGGCTGCGTTTTGATTCATGACATGTGCTCAGCAAGTAGGTGGCGGGATACTAGCTGGAACGGGAGTATCACTCCTTGTCGCGTAGCAGCGGTGTCACGGCGACGCCGAGGAGGAGGCCCTCGGGGCTGAGGAAGCGGCTGATGGTTTGGCCCCAGGGCTCCGTCCTGTTTCTGACGAGAGCTTGATAGCCCTGGCGCTCAAGGGCTGCCGTGGCCTCTTCGACGTCTTCGACGTCGAACTCGAGCCAGGCCTGGGGGCGGGGGGTGTCAGCGGGCCAGGTGTCGGTGC
>Ga0207639_10000197_pt1 | contig 45460 bp, 55 predicted proteins | sample KBSCornC32_FD_184299 | JGI IMG/M metagenome (GOLD analysis project Ga0207639, IMG submission 184299) | Corn rhizosphere microbial communities from Kellogg Biological Station, Michigan, USA - KBS Corn C3-2 (SPAdes) (version 2) | ecosystem: Host-associated > Plants > Roots > Rhizosphere > Soil ... | reverse complement strand
CACGGGCATCGACGAGCCGCCCGGAATCACGGCCTTGAGCTTGTTGCCGTTGCGCACGCCGCCGGCCATTTCGAGCAACTCGGAGAACGGCGTGCCGAGCTTGATCTCGTAGTTGCCCGGCTTGTTGACGTGACCCGATACGGAAAAGATCTTCGGGCCGCCGTTGTTCGGCTTGCCTTGCGCAAGAAACCACTCGGCGCCCTTGTTGAGGATCGTCGGCACCGACGCATAAGTCTCGGTATTGTTGATCGTGGTCGGCTTGCCGTAGAGGCCGAAGCCGGCCGGAAACGGCGGCTTGAACCGCGGCTGGCCCTTCTTGCCTTCCAGCGATTCCATCAGCGCGGTCTCTTCGCCGCAGATGTAGGCGCCCGCACCGAGTGCGGTGTAGATGTCGCAATCGACGCCACTGCCGCCGATGTTCTTGCCGAGCAAGCCCGCCGCGTATGCCTCTTTCAGCGCCGCCTCGAAGTGCTCGAACGGTTCATGGTGGAACTCGCCGCGCAGGTAGTTGTAGGCGACGGTCGAACCGGTTGCGTAACAAGCGATTGCCAAGCCTTCGACAACCGAGTGCGGATTGAAGCGCAGAATGTCGCGGTCCTTGCAGGTACCCGGCTCGGACTCGTCCGAATTGCACAGGATGTACTTCTGCATCGTGCCCTTCGGCATGAAAGACCACTTCAAGCCGGTCGGGAAGCCCGCGCCGCCGCGACCGCGCAGCGAACTCTTCTTCAGCTCGTCGACGATCGAAGCCGGATCGGGCTTGTCGGCGAGAATCTTCTTCCACGCCTTGTAGCCGTCGACTTTCAGATAGCTGTCCATCGACCAGGGCTGATCGAAATGCAGCGTCGTGTAGACGACTTGGTGTTCCTGCGGTGCGGGGCCAACAGACATGCTTTTTACCTTTTAGCTCTTGCTCCTCATTCCAACGCAATCTGGAATGACGGAATTTTTCTTGCTTGCTCGTGCGGTTACTTCAGACCGTCCAAAATCTTGTCCACCGACTCCGGCGTCAGCTTCTCGTGATAGTGGCCGTTGACCACCATCATCGGCGCGCCGCAGCAGGCCGCGAGGCATTCCTCTTCCTGCTTCAGGTAGACGCGACCGTCGGGGGTCGACTCGCCGACCTTGATGCCGAGCTTCTTCTCGCAGTGCTTGAGGATGCCTTCGCCGCCGTTGAGCCAGCACGAGATGTTCGTGCACACGGCAACGTTGTTGCGCCCGACCGGCGTGGTCTCGAACATCGAATAGAAGCTCGCCACCTCGTAACCCCATACCGCGGGCAGGCCGAGATACTTGGTCACCGCCGTGATCAACTCGTCGGTCAGAAAGCCGCCGTTTTGTTCTTGGGCCGCGAACAGTGCCTGGATCAGCGCCGAGCGTTTGCGGTCGGGCGGAAACTTGGTCAGCCAGTGGTCGATGTGCTCGCGCGTGTGCGCGTTGAGCGCGACGAGCGGATCGACGTCTTTGACTTCGGCGTAGTGATTGGTTGCTTTCATCGATCGACTTCTCCGAAGACGAGGTCGTAGGTGCCGATCATCGCGACGACGTCGGGCAGCATGTGGCCGCGCACGATCGCGTCCATCGACGACAGATGGGCGAAGCCTGGTGCGCGCAGCTTGACGCGGAACGGCTTGTTCGCGCCGTCGGAAATCAGATAACAGCCGAATTCTCCTTTCGGTGCCTCGACCGCGGCGTAGGTCTCCCCCGCCGGTACGCTGTAGCCTTCGCTGAACAGCTTGAAGTGGTGGATCAAGGCTTCCATGTCATCCTTCATTTCCTCGCGGCTCGGTGGCGCAACCTTGAAGTTGCGCACGATCACCTCGCCCGGATTCTTCTTCAGCCACTCCACGCACTGCGCGATGATGCGGTTGGACTGGCGCATCTCCTCGACGCGCACGAGGTAACGGTCGTAGCAGTCGCCCTGCACGCCGACCGGGATGTCGAAATCCATCTTGTCGTACATCGCATAGGGCTGCTTCTTGCGCAGGTCCCACTCGATGCCGGAGCCGCGCAGCATCGCGCCGGTCATGCCCCAGGCCAGCGCCTGTTCGGGCGGCACGACACCGATGCCGACCGTACGCTGCTTCCAGATGCGGTTGTCGGTCAGCAGCGTTTCGTACTCGTCGACCTTGCTCGGGAAATCCTTGGTGAAGGCGTCAAGGAAATCGAGCATCGAACCTTCGCGCCATTCGTTGCGGCGCTTGAGGTCGCTGCCCTTATGCCAACGCGATTCCTTGTACTGCGGCATACGATCGGGCAGATCGCGATAGACACCGCCGGGACGATAGTAGGTCGCGTGCATACGCGCGCCCGACACCGCCTCGTAGCAGTCCATCAGCTCCTCGCGCTCGCGGAACGCATACAGGAACACGGCCATCGCGCCGAGGTCGAGCGCGTTCGAGCCGATCCACATCAAGTGATTGAGGATGCGCGTGATCTCGTCGAACATCGTGCGGATGTATTGCGCACGCACCGGCGCTTCGATGCCGAGCAGTTTTTCGATCGCACGCACGTAGGCGTGCTCGTTGCACATCATCGACACGTAGTCGAGGCGGTCCATGTAGCCGATCGACTGGTTGAACGGCTTCGACTCGGCCAGCTTCTCGGTGCCGCGATGGAGCAAGCCGACATGCGGATCGGCACGCTGGATCACCTCGCCGTCGAGCTCGAGCACGAGGCGCAGCACACCGTGCGCCGCGGGATGCTGCGGACCGAAGTTGATCGTGTAGTTCTTGATTTCTTGCATCGTGGAGGTACGCCTGTCTACTTCGCCGCGGCGTTCGCCGCACCTTCCGCCTGAGCCTGGTCGTAACGCGAATCGTCGCGCACGACGCGTGGCACGCCGACGCGCGGCTCGACGCTGGTCACTGGCTCGTAGATCACACGGCCGAGCGCCTCGTCGTAGCGCACCTCGACGTTGCCGATCAGCGGGAAATCCTTGCGGAACGGATGGCCGACGAAGCCGTAATCGGTGAGGATGCGACGCAGGTCCGGATGGCCGTCGAAGATAATTCCGAACAGATCGAACGCCTCGCGCTCGAACCAGTTCACGCCGGGCCAGATTCCAGTCAACGACGGCACCACCGGCAGCGCATCGTCCTGCGCATGGCAGCGAATGCGTACACGCTGGTTGTTCTTGATCGAGAGCAGATGCGCGACGGCGGCGAAACGGCGCGATGGAATCGCTGCCACCTTGATGCCCGCGGCACTGCCATGTTCCGAAGTCAGCGTCTCGCCCCACTTGAAGCGCCCGGCGCCGCGGCCTTCGACGCCACGGCTGAACCCGGTCGAGGTGACGTCGCGGGTGTCCCACTCGTCGTCGCCGTAGCTAAGATAATCGACACCGCAGACGTCGATGCACTGCTCGAAATGGAAATCGGCCTCGTCACGCAGTGCCTGCGCGACCGCGAGCCAGTTTTCCGGCAACACCTCGACGCTGGTTTCGCCGAATGATTCGCTGGCCGAAATGATCTTGTCGCCGAGCCGCGCGGCGATGCGTTGCGCAAGCGTGGTCGGCGCCGCGGGCGCCTCGGCAGAGGTGGCGGGCGTGTCGGTCATGTGCGCGCGATGATGTTGCTGTTGATGACCTGCTTCTGCGGTGACTCGCTCGTCATGATCTGTCTCTCGCCGATCGGACTCGAACGGCGGATTTTCTTCTGCAATTGCAGGATGCCGTAGATCAGCGCTTCTGCGGTCGGCGGACAACCGGGCACGTAGACGTCGACCGGCACGATGCGATCGCAGCCACGCACGACGGCGTAGGAATAATGGTAGTAGCCGCCGCCGTTCGCGCACGAACCCATCGAGATGACCCACTTCGGATCGGGCATCTGGTCGTAGACGCGACGCAGCGCCGGCGCCATCTTGTTGACCAGCGTGCCAGCAACGATCATCACGTCGGACTGGCGCGGACTCGGGCGGAACACGACGCCGTAGCGGTCCAGGTCGAGACGCGCGGCACCGGCGTGCATCATCTCGACTGCACAACAGGCCAAACCAAACGTCATCGGCCACATCGAACCGGTGCGCGCCCAGTTGATCAGCGTGTCCGCCGATGTCGTCAAAAATCCGCGCTGCAGGAGCGGATTTTCTCCGTCCGGACGCAAAATGTCTTCCACCGGCCCGGTCGCGACCGGATTGGTGAATAGGTGCTTCTCGATTGTGGTTTCGGTATTACTCATTCCCACTCCAACGCGCCCTTCTTCCAGCAATAAACGAAACCGAGCAGCAGCAGCGCCAGAAACATCGCCATCTCGACCAGCGCGACGAGACCGATCTGCTTGAATACGACCGCCCACGGGAACAGGAACGCGATTTCCAGATCGAACAGGATGAACAGGATCGCGATCAGGTAGTAGCGCACGTCGAACTGCATGCGCGCGTCTTCGAAGGCTTCGAAACCGCATTCGTACGCTTCAGACTTTTCCTTGTTCTTGCTGCGCGGACCGAGCACGGCGCCGACCAGCAACAAAGCGATACCGATACCGCCGGCAACGATAAGGAACAATAGAATCGGAAAATATTCAGCCAGCACGCAAAGCCTCCGCCCATCCTTCAATTGTCCGAAAAAATCCATCCCGGATTTTTCAGACGCGCCGAATCCGGTACACGCCCGGACTCGGCTACGCGAGCGCGTTGCGCCCGCATCAGGCCATCCCTGGTCAGGAAATTCCACAAGCTTGCGGAGTTTCCCGACACATCAGCGACCGCACAGCGCGGTCAATCCAGAAAAACGGTCGAACCCGACTACACGGCGCAAGCCGCATCGCGAGGGAAAGACGACGAATCTGCACCGGGAGCCGCGCAAACGGCAGCGGCTCAACTTGAATATGATAGTCCGCGCGTTCAGTCTTGCCAACGCTTGCGCGACGCAACAACTTGTGATGATCGCGGCGCGTGACAAGGCGCCGCGGGGCCGCCAGCCGTGGCTTGCATGTATTCTTTTGTTATTACCCATCCGAGATCAGCCTATGTCACGTCGCAAGCTCGTCGCCGGAAACTGGAAGATGCACGGCTCGCGCGCCTCCGCGCACGAGCTGGTCGATGCGATCGCCCGGGCAGGCGCGTCGAATGCGCTCGACGCCGTCGACATCGCCATCCTGCCGCCGCACGTCTATCTGGCCGAACTGGTCGCACGCCACGCCGACACGCGCCTGATCTTCGGCGCCCAGGACGTGAGCGAGCATCAGCAAGGCGCGTACACAGGTGAAACCGCCGCGGTCATGGTCAAGGACGTTGGCGCCACGCATACGCTCGTCGGCCATTCCGAACGCCGCACCCTGCACCACGAGAACGCGTTCTGCGTCGCCGAAAAGTTCGCGCGCGCGCAAGCGGCCGGGCTGGTCCCTATCCTGTGTATCGGTGAAACGCTGGAACAGCGCGATCGCGGCCAAGCCTTCGTGGTCGTCGCCGAGCAGCTCGGCGCGACTATGGCCGCATCGGGCGTCGGCGCGCTCGAAAACGCCGTCGTCGCCTACGAGCCGGTCTGGGCGATCGGCACGGGCCGCACCGCCACGCCAGCGCAGGCGCAGGAAATGCACGCGTTCATCCGTAGCAAAGTCGCGGAACTGGATGCTAGAATAGCCGGCTCGCTCCGCATACTTTATGGCGGTAGCGTCAAGCCGGGCAATGCGGCCGAGCTGTTCGCGCAGGCGGACATCGACGGCGGACTGATCGGCGGCGCTTCGCTCGTTGCTGCGGATTTCCTCGCGATCTGCGCCGCGGCGCAATCCTGATTCACTGGATCCAAAAATGGTTCTCACTCTGTTCAACATTGTCTACGTGCTCATCGCGATCGCGATGGCCATCCTGATCCTGCTCCAGCGCGGAGCCGGCGCACAGGCCGGTTCGGGCTTCGGCGGCGGCGCCTCGGGCACCGTGTTCGGCTCGCGCGGCGCGAGCAATTTTCTCTCGCGCAGCACGGCGATCCTCGCCACGATCTTCTTCCTGCTCAGCCTCACGATGGCCTGGTATCTGAAGAACGCCGGCACGCTGACGCCCGCCGCCAGCGACCTCGGCGTCATGGGCGCGCTCGAAACCCCGAAGGCTCCTGCGCAGCCGGCGGCCCCCGCCGCCAGTGGCGACGTGCCTGCCGCGCCCGTGGCCGGCTCCGCCGCCCCGGCAGCCCAATCCGACGTGCCCGCCGCGCCCGCACCCGCGGCGACCACGCCGCCGGCCAAGCAAGGCGACGCCCCGGCGAAGCCCGCGGAAGCCAAGACCGAAGCGAAGAAAGAAGCGCCGAAAAAGCATTGATGCCTTTACCGGCGCGAGCCGGGACGGGTATCATATGCGGCTCGCAATGCGCCGGTTCGGCCGGCGCATCCAGTCGAAACAAATTGCCCAGGTGGCGGAATTGGTAGACGCACTACCTTGAGGTGGTAGCGCCGTAAGGTGTGGGGGTTCGAGTCCCCCCTTGGGCACCAGTACCGAGTTTCAGGAAGTCCGTAGACGTCCAGAAACCTCAAAGAAACCCGCAACTTAGCGGGTTTTTTTGTGCCTGTATGTCCGAGGACGTCCGCCACAGTCCATTGCAATCTACGCACACTCGTGCGTAACTAAGTGCGTATCGCAGTAATTTTTCGGCTCCCCAGCCGGCGAGTTACGCACATTTTCGGTTCGTTGCAGTGAGGGCTACGCACGTGCTGACTGACCTCAAGATCAAGACGCTCAAGCCACGCGAGAAGCTCTACCGCGTCGGCGATGCACTCGGCCTTTGCATTGAAGTGCCCCCTTCCGGGGCGCTGCGCTGGCGCTACCGCTATCGTTTCGGCGGCAAGTTCAAAATGATGGGCCTGGGCGTCTATCCCCGCATCACCCTCGCCGAGGCTCGCAGGCGGTTGCATGATGCTCGTGAACTGCTGTCGCGCGGCATCGACCCCAGCGCCGAACGCCAGGCCATCAAGCAATCCAAGATCGAGGATGCAATCGCCGTCGAGGTCGCCGAAAGCAACACCTTCGGAGTTGTCGCGCGCGAATGGATGGCCGCGCAGGAAGTCGCCGAGGTCACGGCGATGAAGTCGCGATGGATCATCAATACGTTTTTGTTGCCCGCTCTGGTACACCGCCCCATTGCCGAGATAACCCCGCGCGAATTGCTGACCGTCCTGCGCGAGGTGGAGAAAACCGGCAAGATCGAAACCGCCAAGCGCGCGAGGGTCAAGGCTGGGCAGATTTTCCGCTGGGCAATTCTGGAGGGCCGCGCCGAAACCGACCCGACCGCCAGCCTGCGCGGCGCTCTCAAAACTCCGAAGGTCAAACATCACGCCGCGATCACCGATCCGGCACGCATGGGCGAACTGCTGCGCGCAATCGACGGTTTCATAGGCTGGCCCGCGACCATGTATGCGCTGCGGCTGGCTCCGTTGGTATTCGTGCGCCCCGGCGAACTGCGCCATGCGCGATGGCCCGAAATCGATCTTGATGGCGCTATCTGGCGCATTCCCGCCGAGCGCATGAAGATGAAGGCCGCGCACCTTGTGCCGCTGTCCACGCAAGCCGTTGCGATCCTGCACGAACTGAAGCCGTACACCGGCGACGGCGAAGGGAACGCCTACCTCTTCCCTTCCGTGCGCACGCCGTTTCGTCCGATGAGCGAGAACACGATCACCGCTGCCCTACGCAGGCTCGGCTACTCCGGCGACGAAATGACCGGCCACGGCTTCCGCAGCATGGCCGCAACACGCTTGAACGAAATGGGCTGGCGCGCCGATGCGGTCGAACGTCAGCTAGCGCATGCGGAATCTAACAAAGTGCGCGAGGCGTATACGTCTGCCGCGCAATACCTGGATGAGCGCACGAAGATGATGCAGGCGTGGGCCGACTATCTCGACAAGCTCAAGAATCAAAACAGCGTGGTGCCGATGAAGCGGCACGCCTGACCGAATCCGGCACACGCCGGTAAGCGGCCCCCCGGCGTGCTAGTGACACGCCGAAGGGCCTAACCAAAACGAAACAGAGGATTTCATCATGGCTAAGAAAAGTATACCGAATGCCGCTCAAACTCGCCGGCTCACGATCTATGATGGCGAGAAATATTTTGATGCAACATTCTCCGAAGACGAGCGCGACGAGATTCGCGAGAGGATCATTTCAGAATGTGGCTTCGCCGACCGCACGCGAGGAATGATGAAAGCTTGGGACTTACTGCGCGATGCAGAGACGGAGATCATGAACGCACTGGATATATATCCCGTTCCCGTAGACTGGCAGCATATCCATGTGTGCAAGGAGTTGGAGATTGACTATAGGCGCTTCGCGAAGAATGAGCAGAAGCGGCCGATTGAGCCGTTCTACCTTTTCGTCGAGCGGCAGTTCCCGCACTTCAAGCCCGCCAGAAATGCAATGCAGCTAGATGTACAGACTCAACACATACATTTGGCATTCATTGATTGGATTGACGACGCCTGCCCGCGCCATGGTTGCCAAAAGTCTAGCCACGGCTGGGGCTGCTGGGATCGTTTCGAAAAGGCGGACTACAAGGAGGCCGCGCGGCGAATCTGGAATCACAATCAAGGGCGCGCGAAGTTTGGGCCGTTGAAGCTAGTTCATTCGGCATAGGCGCGATCATGGATAGCGAATCTTGTACAGCAATGAATGCCCACCTGGCTCTCATCCGGCGCGTGCACGAGCGCGAATTGAAGAAGATTCTGGACGCATGCGAACGTACGCCACCATCCTGCCCTCACTGCGGCAAACCCGTTGAGCCAATCATGCATGAAGGCAAGCCAGATCTACGATTGGTAGCGTCGCATAACTGACTGATCAACCACGGCTAGATCGCTAGCAACCAGAAGGGGGAATCTATGCGTATCGTCTTGGGGGTGATGCTCTTTGTACTGCTCGCCGGCTGCGCAGCTCAGCCGTATCGTCCGATCGTAGATAGTGGATCACGCATCGGCGACTACGATGCTGACCTCGATCAGTGCAAACAGATCGCAGCGCAGGTGCAGCCCGCGAATGCTGCTGCGGGCGGCGCTGTGGCTGGCGCCGTGTTGGGTGCACTGCTTGCTGCCGCAGTTGGCTTACGCGGTAGCGACGTTGGTCATGTTGCCGCTTGGGGCGCTGCCAGCGGCGGTGTGCAGGGTTTAGCTGTCGGTTCCATTGAGTGGCAACGCGTAGTCAATCAGTGCATGGTAGGTCGCGGGTACAACGTGCTCAACTGAAGCCAAAACCACCACGGCTAGGCAGGCCAGCCGAAAGCGGGATTCCTTCACCCGTTGCCGTGGTTCTCTTGAGGGGCGCTGAGGGTGCGCAAGATGCTGAAGAAAAAACCGCAATGGGTGCCGGATTCGGTGTGGGCAGAATATCAATTGCTACTTGCAATGAGCGAGCGTGATCGCGGGAAGGGCTCCGTTGAACTTGCGGACTTACTACTGGACAGCCGGGATTGCGCGAAGATTTGGGCAGCGCTCGGGCGCCGGTCGGAAAAATATCGAGATTTCGTATCGCGAGAACAGGAACAATTCTTCAAAATAATGGGCTTTCACGATGACGCACACCAACCTCATTTCATCGCGCTGGTGTGGGCCGCGAAACGAGCGCTTGACCTGCCGGAAGAGGAGTTCATACCGTCAGGGTTGCGGCGGCAGCACGGAAGTAAAATTTCTGACTTGGCTCACCAACTAGCCAAAGAGCTGGAGGCATATTGTCCTTGGAATATTCGCCACGAGGTCGCCGCCGCCGCAGGGAAGTTTGTCGAAGAATACGAAAAAGAAATCGCAAAAATTCGCTCAGAAAACCCGCAACGTTATGAAGCCTTTTTCGCAACCATACCCCTTGGGCGAATGCGGGACATTGGCGCCGCACGTTTTTGTGAGGAATTTGCCCTATCCGTAGGCGTAAATTCGGCATTGTCTGCAATTGAGAGGGGTGCGAAAAAATGGGCCAGTTCGTCGCCCCTGTTGTATAGGGCAAAAGGCGACAGCGCCAGTCGGCAGTACTTTGCTGTAAAGATGACTAAATATTTTCAAGACGTCTACGGAGAGAAGTTGCTTGATGTTACCGCAGCTTTGGTGCGTTGCCTGCTTGGGGTAGAAATTGAGAAGTCCGCCATCACGCAACTGAATACGAAGCGCGTTAGGCGAAAACTGAAAAATTGAAGATTTCGCCTAATGTGGGCAAGTTCGGAAAGTTCTGCGTTTCACCTAATTTTATACTTTTGCGCACTCCTGCATTCTTCCCTCACCAGCACACCGCTGGATACAGAGGGCAACGCAGTGACACCAGTACACAACGACGCACCGGAGAGGCTGCTCGCCCTCTCCGAAGTCATCCAACGCACGCACAAGAGCCGCAGCGCGATCTACGCGGCAATGCGCACTACCCCGCCGACGTTCCCGCTGCCGATCAAGGACGGCATATCAAGCCGCTGGCTCGAGTCCGAGATCAACGCCTGGGTCGCTGAGCGCGTGCGAGAGCGCGACGCAAAGGCGGCGGCATGAGCGCGGTCACATCGCAGCGTGGCGAGCGCATTCGCCAATTACATCTAGAAGCGCACAGCCTTGCCGACCAAGCTATCGAGCGAGCACTTGAGGCCGGGCGGTTTCTGGTCGAGGTGAAACGTGATCTTGCGCATGGAGAGTTCGGCCCATGGGTCGAGAAACATTGCGGGTTCACAGATCGCACCGCGCGCCGCTACATGCGCCTTCATCTGCACCGCGATTCCCTTCCCGCCAACACCGGTATCAATTCGGCGCTGGAGCACATCAAAACGGACACCGTGTCCGTTTTCGATATCGATGCCGGCGAAGAGCAAGACAACATTCGGATGGTGCGGCGGCTTCTACGGAAGATGATCCGTTGCGACGTGATGAGTAACAGGGAACTACTAGATGCGCTTGCCTGCGTTGAGATATCGGCAGATGCGGTGCGAATCGCTGGCCTGACCCTTAAGCATGGCGCGCAAGCAATGGAGGCAGTATGACCGCCTCCGTCTACGACATCCAAGCTCGCCGCGCCAGCCATCGGCGCGATTCGCGCACCGTAATCGACAACCTCAACGATGGCGCAGCGACTCTGCATGCCGAGGTCGCCGGCTGGCCATTCCGTGTTATCCGCGAGGGCACGATTGCCGGCCTAGAGCGGCAGCTAGAGGCCATGCAGGCGCTGCTAGTCGAGTTGCGGGCACATATTGAGGGAGGGCCGACAAATGCAGCCTAACGCTCACAGCAAGCCCCACGCGCTGAATCGACGCAAACGCCATCTGCTGTTTGCGAGCATCGCCATCGAGCGCATGCGCACGCACCAGCGCCTTCCTACGTCGCGTTCAATCGCCCTGGTGGCTTCCGTTCACCCATCGACTGCGCGTCGCTGGCTGGCTGATTTGCGGGCCGTCATGGGCAAGCCGGCGAGGCTGTTTCGGGATGGTCAACCGTGAGCGCATCCGGAAAGTTCTTTGCCATTGGCAAGCCGCAATGGCAAGTAGCCTGCAATCTCGGTGTGAACTGCGCGACATCGTTTCTGGTGCTAGCGCTGGGCAGCGGACGGGATCACAGCACGACATCTTGGAGCGCAAAGTCCATCGAAACACGCGCCGGCATGGGGTGGCGTCGTGCGCGTGAATCGATCGACAAGCTAATAGAAGGAAAGATACTTGTCAGCAATGGGCAAGCCAGCAGGCCCCGATACAAGATCGCGGTTCCCAGCGCCGAAGAGTTGATCTGGCTACCTAACGAGCTGGTCATTGGCGCGGGTAATGAAGTTCCGCCCGTAGCCAGACTCAAGCAGGTGCGCGATATCGAACTCCTGCGCATGTTCATTGCGTTGTATGGCGAGCAGGATTTGCCAGGCGATGGCGGTCTGCCGCGCAGCCTGATCCGAGACGAGTACGAGCGCGAACAGATTGCTACGCACGGACAGTTTGTCTTTTGGGGGTTCCGGCTCAAGACCGGCAACGCATGGCACAACGGGCCATTTGATAGCAAGAAGATCCCGCGCGGCGAATTGTGGCCGAAAATTCGCGCGCTACAGGACCTTGGGCTACTAACGACGGCGATCTACCTTGCTGAAAGCGCAGACGATGACGCCGACCTGCTGCATGCGCTTTCGGGCGATCAAGCCGCAGAAGCTGCCTACGATGCCGGATGGAACGCGATCTATGGCAAGGAAGGCTATGCGCCTCACAAGTCGGAAGGCTTTGATCGTGTTGCGCCCGTGCTGGCGCACCTCAAAAACGTGGCAATGGTCGGAGTGTACCGACTGCACTATCGCCCTAAGACGGCACGCACATCAGCCTGGTATGCCCAGCATGTCGAACAATGCCGTCGATTCGAGGAACTCTATCGCAGCATCTTCGGAGCGGTCGAAGTGCCCAAATGCGCCTGACAGACATCAAGGCTTATCAAGGCTTATCAAAGACTATCAAGGGTAATCAAAGAAGGTAAGAACAGACATCAAGGCTTATTAAGGTAAAAGAAGTAAGAGCAACCGAACTCTGTCGAGTTCGGCGGCACGGGCAAAACCACGAAGAGCAATCCCATGACAGCAGCAGACGTTTACTTTGGCGCACTGAACAACTGGAAGATCCAAGAGCAAGAGCGTTCGCCAGTGAAGCAAAGGCAAAAGCAAAGGCAAAAGCCGAAGCAGCTTGCGGGCGGATGTCTTCTGTATCGACTTCCACAACGAAAGCACGGATACCGCTAATTGAAACGCTACCAAACCGTTTGGAAATCGCCTGGGTTCCATCTGGGTTTCCGCACGACTGCGGACAAATTGCGGACAAATGAGTCCCTTGTCGGGAAAGACTGTTGATCACAACAAGCAAAGAGCGGGCCGAGAAACTAATCCGCGATGCACGCGACCTGCTTATCGATGGCGGACTGCCGTCAAGCTTGGTCGATCCGCCGCTGAGCCATGTTGAGACCGAGATCATGAAGGCCCTGACCGCTGACCGCATAGAATTTCTGCGAGACCTCAAGCTGTCGGGAACAGCAGCATTGGCCGAACGCGAAGGGTTGTCAAAAAGTCAGATTCGCCGCCGCAAAGCACGCGCCGTCAACGAATTGGCAAGATTCAAGACTGCAGCGTAGCAAAACGCGCATGAATTCCCTTTTTCGTGCGCGCATGTTTTGAGATTATGGTAGATGCGCGAATGGATTCGGTGACCTGTTCACGCGCGCAAACTACAACTGCGAAGGAAACGCACGTTGCTTCCGCTGCCAATCGGCCTGTTCTCGTCGCCGATGATGCCTGAAAGGTTTGACAGACAAGTTTGTTGGGCTCGCGCAATGCGATACCCAAGGCGAAATTCCTTGGCGGGAACGAAGCCGAATTGCCCAGCCTGCGGGCATCGTACGCAGACATCCCGCCAAGGTTGCCCTTTCTACGGGCCTGAGCGCCGCCAGCTAGCGGCGCATATTTTGGATATTCGAACATGAAATCATGCACCCCCAAACCCGTGCAGTTCTGGCTTTCCGACGAGGCGCATCGTCAATTGAAGGCGATAGCCGCCCTCAAAGGCGAGGCGATCAGCGAACTATTTCGGCGCGAAGCAGTTGCACTCATTGAAAAAAATCAACCATGGAAAAACAGACATGAAAAACTAGAAGCAATCTGAATCCACGACTGCGGAGAACGCAGGCGCCATTTTCAAGCAGTGCGCTGAATACAACGCATTGCTAAACCGCATATGCGTACTTGCCGCCCGTCCAGCGACGATGCTCATTGGTCTCACTACTTCGACCGACTACATTGGCACCGTTCGCAAAGTTCGCGCCGAGATTGCCGATCTCGATCTCGAACTCATAACGCTCGAAACAATGCTGCGCCGCGACTACCCGGAATGCACGCTTTCGGAGAACAAATAATGCTCGCGCAGATTATGAATCGTGCTCTTCAGCCAAACGCGCCGCAGATCTTGCGCATTGGTACTGGCGACACTCCGGCCGAAATACTGCGAAAACTTGCTGGCGGCTGGGCAGTCAATCTGGCCGCATTTCCGAAAACTCGGCGAAAGATCGAGCTATATCAGGGCGCCGCTGCCCAAGCGCATCTAGAGGCCGGCAGGGTCGGAAATGAAGCCGAGGCCGAAGCATGGGAAAAAGTTTTCGAAACGTTTGCGGAAATCCTCGCCGTTTCTCGCAATGCATATGAGGCCCGTGCTATGGCCGCAGCCAAGGGGAAAAAAGAATGAAATCCGTCTTTCTGCAAACAAAGTTTGTCGCTTAGTCCACCACGGAGGAAGATGGTAAGCGCATTCTGCGCGGTATTGCCACAACCCCTTCCACTGACCGAATGTCGGATGTCGTTATCCCATAGGGCGCCATCTACGAACTGCCCCTGGTCTTGCTATGGGCGCACGATCACACAAAACCCATTGGCAAGGTCACGGAGGCGCGAGTCGCCGCCGATGGTATTCGAGTCACGGCTGAGATTGTGCGTGGAATCGATGAGGCTGATCGCGCATGGATAGCGCTGAAAGCCGGCGTTCCCCTTGGCTTTTCAATTGGGTTTCAGGCCATCAAGACCGAACCGCGGGCGGGCGGCGGCGTCACGTATAGCAAATGGTCCTGGTATGAGCTGTCCGTTGTAAGTGTTCCGGCGCAGCCCGAAGCAAAAATTGAACAGGTCATCGGAAAATCTGCCGGCGCGGTCTCGCTCGCTCATTCATCACGAGGTTCGCATGATGGTTCGGTGAAGCTTAAAACCCCGCCTTCCGGAAGCGTGCGCCTTATTCGAAAAGGCACAAGGGGCAACTCGTGCGATGCCATCAAGCTGATACAGAGAGGCTATCGCTGATGAAGGCCATATCAAAAGACGGGGGCAAAACTCTTACTATCAAGGCGAAAGAAGAATGAAATCCATTTCCACGAAAGGCGGTATCGACGCCGTCAAAATCATGCGGGACGTGTTCGAAGAGACGGGGCGCGAACAAGATGGGCTGAATATTGAAGCCAACCGCACACTGTATGTCGTAAAGATGGTGGCCAAGCTTGGAAAACAGGTGCTTTTGCGAATGGCCGATCTAGAGCATCGCCTGGCACGCATTGAGGACCAAAGGAGAACTGCACGATGACCGCTGACGAGAAATTCGAATAGGACGTTATCTCGCTGTTCTGCGAGGCCGCAGAACAAAATCGCGTTGACATGGAGCGCGCGCTTTAGCCCATCGCCAATCGGTTAGCCGATGTGGAAATGCGCATCAACTACCTGCCCTCCCGCTTGTCGAGGGTGTCCAAATGAGTAGCGACAAAGCTACAAAACCCCTCACGATTACGGGCGCAGACCTCTAGCGGGTGCGCGCCGGGCAGAAGTTTGGAGTCAGGGATGGGCGCATCTTCTTCTACGATTCTGACGCCTTCGTGGCAGAGACGCACAAGCGTCTCCGCGAAGCGATTGTCGAGTACATGGATCAAGTAGGTCTTCGCGATTCAAATGATTTGGGAGACTTCGCCTTCTCCTCGTCTGACGACATGAAATTCGGCGTCCTGAGATTCACCGCACGAGGTCAGCCATTCTCCCTGCGCATCGATTTGCCAGAGCTTCGCGAGGCGTGCTGACCTCCGGGGCGGCGGTCTGGAGATGGGCCGCCTTACACAGGAAACCGCGTACGGTATCTCTCCTTTGCTAACCCGTAACAATTTCAACGTCGGGCCGAAGGACTCGGCCTGCGGATACCCCGGGGGCGCGCACCTCGAAACTTTTTCGACTTTGCCCGGACACCGTCCGTCGAATAAAACAATTCGCATCCACAATTGGAAACACGACCTATGGCCAAGCCACGATCGCCGATGATCAAAGCTGAGATTATGGGCGCAACGTTGCGCAATCCCTAGCGCTTAGGGCCACGTAGGACGTCGGTCCGCGCGAGACGCATAGGCGACCCCACATATTTTGAGGATTCATGATGACGACGGTAAGAGTTGAAGGATTAAGAGAACTCGGTGAAGCGCTCAAATAGTTTCCCGAGGTGCTTGGCAGGAAATATCTGCGCAAAGCGACCTTTGCCGCCGCCGCTGTTATCAGGAATGAAGCTATCGAGCGCGCCCCGATTCGTACCGGCAACCTGAAATCGCATATTGCGATCTTCAAGCGCCCCGGCGCCATCAATACTGCGAGCTATGCAATCGGAGTGCGTCCAATCAAGCTCAACAAAAAGATAAAGAACGTGCTGCGAATTCTGCGCAAAGCTGGAACCCCAATATCGATTGAGGGAAATCCATACTATTGGCGATTTGTCGAGTTCGGCACGGAGAAGATGCGAGCGCACCCGTTCTTGCGCCCGGCTTTCGAGTCAAAAAAAGAAACCGCGATCGAGTAGTTCAAAGCGTCGCTCACAATAGGCGTTGAGCGCGCCGCAAAGGAGGTTGCAAAAAATGGCTAATTCAATTGGGACACTGTCCATCAGCGTGTTAGCTGACATCGCCGACATGGTTAGCGACCTGGGCAAGGCACAAGCCGAAAGTGCCAAGGCTGCCAAAGAGTTCTAGCGGCATTGGCGGGAGTCGGCGGACGGCATCAAGGAAGCACTGAAAAGCACTGCGGAAGTTCTCGGCGTCGGATTCTCCGTGGAAAAACTGATCGAGGTTGGCAAGACTGCCGCCGAGCAGGCCGAGAAGGTCGAACACCTGACCGAATCGCTGGGGGCGAGCGCCAAGGCGGTATAGACGATGGCCTTTGCGGCCGGTCTGGTCGGCGGCAGTCTGGATGATGCCGGCGCGGCAATGGCGCGACTTGAACGCGCCGCAGAACAAGCCGCCGCAGGGTCCGCCTAGCAAGCGGAAGCCTTCCGTGCAATCGGCATCAGCGCAACGCAATTGGGCGTGCTGCTCAAGAATCCCGATGAATTGCTCAAGACGGTAACGCACAACTTGGCCGGATTTCAGGACGGCGCCGGAAAGACGGCCGTCGCCATGGAATTGATGGGCCGAAACGCCGCGCAGCTGATCCCGCTGATCAATCAGATGGGTGGAAATTTCGACAAAATGACCGAAGAGGCGAAGAAATTCGGCATTGTTCTTTCCGAAGAGGATTAGCACTCCCTTGTCGAGACTGCTGATAGCATCGATAAGTTGAAGCTGGCAGGAGCCGGACTCGGAAACGAATTCACCACCGCGCTTGCGCCTGCCGCGCGCGCAGTGCTCGACGCAATAACCGATCTCGCGACTAGCGATTTCGTCAAGGACGCGTTCAGCAATTTAAAGACCGATATTACATAGCTCGTCGTCCTGTTCGGTGACTTCAAGGGCGTCATTGCGGATGTCGGCACATCAATCTCCCGCTGGTATCGCGATTTCGTCGCAACCATGCCGGGCATGCACGATGCCTTTGGGACGGCGACCGGAGAAATGCGGCAGGACGCCGCGCAGTTCGTCGCCGCCTCCCTTGACGAAATTGATACGCTCAAGACCTGGTTCAAGAACGGCGCGCTCTATATTTAGATCGCTTGGGAATAGCTCTGGGCGGATTTGCAGAACGGATTCAACTCGTTCCTCGCCGGGGTAAATTCCGGCCTGATGACGGTGGTTGGTTGGTCGAAGAAGGCGTTCAACGACTTCAATGATCCGTTCGGCACCATGCGCGCCGGTCTGAACGAGCTTTCGACGACTCTGCAGAACGCTGGCACGAGTTTCAAGCCTGTAACTGCCGATGTCGCCGACCTTCGCGAGCAAATCGAAATCAATAATCTTGGCCTTTAGACTGCCAAGTTGGCTAACGACCATTGGGCGCAGAGCGTTCGCGATTCGATTGAAGCGAACAAGGCGCATGGCGAATCGATTGACGCCACCAGTAAGGGGCTCATCAACTACAACGCGAATATCCAAGCCGCTAAGGATAGCGTTATCAAGCTGTCCGCCGAGCTTGCGAAATGGTCCGAAGAAAACGATAAGCTGCTCGGTACGCAAGACCCAATCACGAAAGCGTAGGCCAGCTTCAATGAGCAAATGACGAAGGCTACCGAAGAATTGGTTGTCATGCTCGGTCATGGTCTCAGTTGGGGTGATGCTTTGAAGATGCTTGGCGAACGCACTGATCTTTTGACCGCCGCCCAGCAGCGCAGCATTGCTTCGTTCTATGCATAGGCCGACGTTCTAAAAACCTTATATCAAAAATATGTTGATCAGGATGCTGCACTCACGCAGTATACAAATCAAGGCAGAGCGACGGTAGAAGTTGATAAGGCAATACACGATGAGCTGCAAAAGTTGATTGACCAATACAGCGAAGAAAGCGATGCCGTGAAGAAGGTACGTGAAATGCTCATGGCGAATCGCGATGCCACGATAGCCTCAATTACCGCATTCAAGGATCACGAAGATGTTGTCAAGGCAAATGCTGACGCCGCAAAGGACTGGCAAAACATCTGGAAAACCGCAGGCGATGGCATAGCGAGCACGTTCGCGAACATCCTCGTCAATGGCGGTTCCCTGTTCGATGGTCTGACGAGTCTTGCGAAACAAACCGTCTAGGCGATCATTGAATACTTCGCCAAGCTCGCCGTCATCAATCCGATTTTGAATGCGATTTTCGGCGGTCAGTCTGGATTCCAGTTGTTGCCTGCGCTTGGCAGTGCGCTTGGCGGCGGCAGCGGGGGTGGATTGGGCATTGGCTCGATCTTCTCTGCAAACTCGTGGGTGACCGCCGGGAAAAACCTTTGGTCGGGGTTCAGCACCTTTTTTGGCGGCTCGGGCGTCGATGGCGTCGGCGGCAATTTCATGGGGAATTTCGTCACCGATAACGGGGCAACATCCTGGACGCCTAGCGGATTGGGCAGCGCAATCGGAATTGCCGGCGGTCTATATGCCGGGTACAACCGTTACTAGAGTGCCGGCGGCGGCGTCGCTGGCGTCGCTGGCGGCTTGGCGTATGGCGCGGGCACCTATGCCCTTGCCGGGGGGCTCGGATCGCTTGCGGCGGGCGGTGGTTTCGCCGCTGGTGTATCGGGTGCGTTCGCCGCCGTTCCGGTGGTCGGCTGGATCGCACTTGCCGCAATGGCAATTGATTATCTCAGTGGCGGCAATCTGTTCGGCACGGCGGCCAAGCCGACGGGCAACACGACGCAAAACGTTCTCATCGGCCAAGAGGGCGCGTCCGTACAAAATCAATACGAGACGAAAAAGAAAGAAGCCTTTTTCGGTGGCAACTCATATAGCTGGAAAGACTTCGCGGCTACGGATGACTAGATGGCCGCTGCGGATGCTCTGTTCTCGGGCATCCTGAAATCCGTCACCGCAGGCGCAGATGCACTCGGCAGTCAGGTCGGCACGCTCATTACGGGTACGTTCTACCAAAAGTTCGACAAAGATGGCAAGCTGCTGGACGCCTACTCGACTGTTCTCGGGCAGAAATACAAAGAGACGATGCAATAGTTTGCCGAGCGCGTGACGGCCGAGAACCTGCTCGCCCTGTTGCCCGCCGCTCAGAACGCATCGCAGATTGCCGATCAGTGGCGCAGTAGCGCAGATGCATTGCTCGCAGGCACGCAGATGCTCGTGCAGGCGCAGATCGATATCAACAAGGGTATCGGCCTGCTCGGCGACAACAGCAGTCTCGGCGACATCACGAAAGAGGTTCAAAAACTCCAGTTGGAGAACGAGTCGCTTGCGCAGACCTACGTTCGCTTGCAGACCGAGCAACAAACCTTCAAGGCCATTCTCGACAACCTCGGGCTGACAACCGGGAAGACGGGTGTTGATTTCCTCGAATTCGCGGACAAGCTTGCCACACTGTCGGGCGGTATATAGAACCTGCAAGGTGCGTTCGACGGCTACTACAACGCCTACTATTCCGATGCAGAGCGGCAGGCGAATGCGTTGAAGGCAATGCAAAAGGCCGTCACCGATACGTTTGCCGTCATCGGCGAAGACCCTGCGGAAAGCATGGCCAAGTTCCGCGCGGATTTTGAGGCCGCATTGCCGACGCTCACGCCGGAATAGGTACTGCAATGGCTTGCCGGCGCCAATGCCCTCGCCAATCTGACCGCATATCTGAACCAAGCGGCGGACGCGGCAACGAAACAGGCGGATGCAGATGCCGCAGCGCATGCAGCCGCGATGAAGAATTATGCTGATTTCGTCGGCCAGTTTGATCCGAAAACCATTGGCCTCACGGCGTTCGAGAACTCGCTTATCGGTCTGCACAGTACACTGACCGACAACATCCAGAAGGCCAACGATCTCGCCAAGGCTGCCGGCATGGCGGGTGCATCGAACGAAGACCTTACCAACATCATCGTAGCCTCGGCGTAGGCTGGCGTAGATGCGCTGAAAGCATTCGAGGATCAGACCGCGCAGCTTGCCGCCAAGCTGTACGGAACGAACATTGATCATCTGACCGCGCAAATGCAGGCGCTTAAGGACAAGGCGGCTGGCGTCGATATCAACAACGGCGGCTTTGCTCTGCAGGATATCTACCTCAGACAAGCTGCGGACTTGCAAAAGCAGATCGACGACGCCAACACACAAGCCCAGGCATTGCAGCGTCTGACCGATGCCACACAACTGCTGTCGAACATCGGGTAGATCGGCTCGATCACGGGTCAATCGCTGGATGAACTGGCGAAACAGTTCAACATCCCGCTCGATAATTTCGAGAAGGATTTGGGCCTATCCGCCGAGGATCTTAACAAGCAGTTTCAGCAAGCCGAACTGCAGGCATAGGCCGCGCTTAAGGCGAATGAATACCTTGCGAATATCCTAGCGACTTTGCAGGGTAAGCCGATAGCGGCGCTGAGCGCGACGGATAGCGTGATTGGCGGCAAGCCTACGGCGACGGTTGCAACGGTTTCATCGCCAGACGTTACGGCAAAACTAGACGGCGTGCACGACCTGCTATCGGCGTTGTTAACCGCCATGAACAAGAATACGGATAGCACGCAGGCCGGCTCGCGCACGATCGTAGACGCGCTTTCGACACGTGGCATACGAGAGAGTGCGGGAGCACTAGCCGGTCCTCGAACCATGCAGCCGCCTCGCGTTGTGTATCCGGCATGATCCGGCACCTAGTGGCGGGACCATGCGGCAAGAAATCGAATCAATCGGACACCAATTGGGCGGACGCCCCAATCCCGACTACCTCTGGACGATAACATGAGAAGAACCTTGGCTCGCGACGTTGCTTGGAACGATAGTCCTTGCGAACCGATCACTATAGACAGCACTACATGAAACACAGGACAAATGGTGCGATTCGGATGGAACGTGCTGCAAATGATATTTCTTATGCCTGACCTGCCAGCAGGCTACGCAATACGGCTCGCCAGTCGGCTTGCCATTACCATCCATTTCGTAATACGCATCGTAGTGTTTGACAAGGCCATCTTTGGATTGAAATGCATCCTCTAACTCGGCAATACGAACTTCCTTTTTCTTCAGCAAATCCTGAATATCGGTGATCTCTATCCTGGCATCAGCTAAAGCTCCAATCATATCCGCCAGTTTGAGCTTAAGTTCAGCCGTCGCTATGGAGAGGTCCGATTCGCGAAGCACCTTTGCGATATCCGACGCAACTTTGATGCTATTGAGTGCCGAAACGATTGAAGCAAAATCTGCCACTTCAATTCTCCTAGAATTGTTTGAGCCTGGGGTCGGGCTTCGTTTGCTTTGCTTCGCAGAGCCATTTGGATAGAGCCGCGTTCATCTTCGTTGAATCGAATAGCCCTCCCCCGAAATTCACGCCGAGCTTGTCTTGAAGCACTGTGACGCTCCGCGCACAGTCGGCGATCATCAGATATTCGGTCTGCGTAACTCCGTTAGGACCGCCTGTGAAGAGATATGAGGCGCGCAAATTGCCGTTGCTATGAACGGAGCGTTCATTGATGCAAGTCATCGCTCTTGTGCCCGGTGCCTCAAAGCACGCGAGACCATTGCCGGCAGCAAACGACGCGGTAGAAGTTGCGAGAATTGCATATAGGCAAGCCAGCCCCATGCACGTAGTTTTCATACGACACCCCCTATGTCGATAACTCGATACAGGATGCTCCGCTATGGGAGGTTTGGGAAGTGCCCGGCATAGCTAAGCGATCCATCGCCGTCCGCCGCTTGCGGCACTGCTTCCGGGATGCAGGCAGGATAGGACTGCAGCGCGTCAGACGCGATAGCAGATCGCCACGTCGTGGTGTAGGAAATTTCCTACGCGTGGTCAGGTGCTCTCGACATTGTCTAGCGGGCCAGGGTCGATATCGAGGCCGCTGTACCACAGATAGACAAATTTACGAGCACCCAAGAATGTCTTGAACGGGCCGTATTCGTGATCGTGGATCGTCGCGCGCCATCCGCCGCGCGTGCGGCGAATCACGCCCGTCTGCTTGCCATCGTAGTTGATCGGCGTGAAGTAGCGCTCAAACGGCCGATCCATCACATCGCACAGTTCGACCGCTTGCTTTCGCTGACATTCGACCGGTCGCTCGTGACTGCCCGACCATCCCATACTGAAGCCGGCAGAACTCCAGGACGGCAAAGGGTTTTCGCTCGATGGCCTCGCCATCGCCTCTGAGACATCGACATGCCCCTGCTTGCGCCTGCGTTTGTATGGAGAGAAGGCCACAGCGAAAGGATAGGGATCGCAATCGCAACTCCTGCGACAGCCTGCTATGCGGCGAGCCGGTGCTCGTAGTATGGCCGCTCGCAATCATCAATAGTTCGGGTCTCCTGGAGAGACCATGAATTGTTCGGGTCTTCCTATTGTGCCGTCCTGAATACGCGCCCCGAATATTTGGCGGTGTGCGTAACGAGGTGCGTAACTGCGCTGCGGTTTGCGCAAAAACCGCGCGAATAGGCCATTTTTCATGCCCCCCTTGGCACCAATACCGAGTTTCAGCGAGTCCCGATACGTCTCGCTGAATTCTTGAAAGCACAAGAAACCCGCAGAAATTGCGGGTTTTTTTGTGTCCGGCGTAAAGCCCCCTCGAAACGAATCTGAGCGGCCTGCGCCGCTTGGCTACATCGGTACTATTCCGAGGTTGGTTACCGTACCGCCGCAGCTGGTCGGGAAATTGTTCAACGTACATGCGACGTTGAGGAGTTGATCGGTGCTCGTGCGCACGACGACCTGCACATTGGTGGTGCCTTGAATCGTCACCGATGCGCAATCCACTGAAATGGCGCCGAATGCAGAAGTGAAGTCAGTCAGCGGGGTCGGCGTAGGCGGAAGAGTCGAAAGGTTGACGGTCTGGCCAAACACCTTCCCGTTGCGAATTGCCACGACGGCCTGACTGGTTCCTGCGCCGGCAACGACGCTGACGCATTTCGCAGGCCCCGCTGAGCCGGTGGCGCCTGTCACGCCAGTGGCACCCGTCGAGCCTGTGGCGCCGGTCGCTCCTGTTGCACCCGTTGTTCCAGTTGCGCCGGTCGCACCAATCGATCCGGTGACGCCCGTGGATCCGGTTGCACCGGTGACGCCAGTGGCGCCCACGGGTCCCGTTGCCCCGGTCGCGCCAGTGACGCCCGCTACCCCAGTTGCTCCGGTCGCGCCGGAGGAGCCAGCGGGCCCGGTCGGGCCTACCGGGCCGCCGCCCGTGCACGGACCCAGTTGCCCGCTGGAAATGTTGAAGCACAGCGGTGCGCTCTGAGTAGCCGCAGGGCCAAGGCCCGGTGCAATCAGATGACCGGTTGCATCGACTTTGAACAACACTGTGCCGCCGTTGTTCGAGACGGAGAAACCGCCGCCCCCTTGGGGCGTGACGATGACGTCTTGGGCAAGCAGCGGAGTCCAACTGAAGATCGCGGTGATCGCGGCACAAAGCGCAATACGAGGTCGCAGATGCGTGGACTTCATGCGAATCCTCACGTGAAAAATGAAGATTTGAATTTGCGCGCGAACCCGAGCAGGACGAGGCCCATGATCAGCAGAGCGAACGCAGACAGCATCGGCGCAGGCGCAGCTTGTACCGCGACGGCAAGTCTGCCGGCGAGCTCCAGACTGGAAGTTGCGGGAATCGTGAGCTGCGCGCGGGCCCAATCAGCGAAAAAGCGGCAACGCCGATTGCCCTCAGGAAAGCCATGATTGTCCCCTACGACCGGATACGATCGACGGTTCTAGCGTATCCCGTTGTCCGGGGTTTGTGAACTCGTCCCAGGCATCATGGAATCTCCCCAGGACGCGATTCAGAAGCAACAGGAATTGCACGCGCTGCGCGACAGCGGCGGTCTGCACACCGCCGCAGCTTTTAATCCAGTTGCAGTTCGCCTCGCATCACCTCGACCACGCGCCCGCCGACGCGGATACACCGATCGGCGTCGACCGATAGGTAGAGGAGGCAGGGGCGCCCCGTCGCAGACCCCTGGTGGATTTCATAGCGGAACGGCACGCGCGCTCCGTTGGCGACAAGATAGCCACCGAGATTCGCACAGGCTGAGCCGGTCCCCGGGTCTTCGGAGATCATGCTGCCCTGGCCCCAGAAATAACGGCTGATCACGCGCGTCGCGCCGTCGAACGCATAGACATACGCTTGCGCCTCGCGCGCGTTGCTGCAATATTCTGCAAAGGCGTCGAGCCGCGGCTGCGCACGCGCCACCGCATCGACGCTCGCCAATGGCACGATCAATTGCTCGACACCTGCATTCATCCACAACGGCTCGCCGGCGATGTCGTTCTCTTGCAGGCCCAGCGCCAGCGCGAGTTGCGCGCGCGAATATTCGTAGGCGCGGTGGGTCGGAATATTTGCGGTCAGCGTCCACGCGTCACCCTGCGCGACGACCGGGATGACACCGGCATTGAGGCGAAGGCGCAGCGCATCACCTGCGCGTCCCAGCGCACGCAGCACATGCGCCGTGCCGAGCGTCGGATGGCCGGCGAACGGCATCTCGAAGGTCGTGGTGAAGATGCGCACGCGCGCGTCGGCGTCGGTCGACGGCAACACGAACGTCGTTTCAGAGAGATTGAACTGCAGCGCGATCTGCTGCATCTCCATCTCGCTCAAACCCTGCGCATTTTCGATCACTGCCAGCGGATTGCCGCTGAACCGCGACGCCGAAGTCGCCGCGGCAGCGGCGAAGACATTGACGACGCGAAAGCGATAGTTGCGGCTCATGGGTGAAAATCGATCGATGGGGAAAGAATACCCTCATCATGTCGGCCGTATCCGCTCGCAGCTATGTCGCCCAGCGCTTGCCGTTGCCGGCCTGGTTCACCGGCAGGCAGCCGTGGTAAGCGCCGGGTATCGCCACGTATTGCAACACCTGCGTCGCACCGGGCTGCGAGGTGAAGAATCCGAGCAAGGCCAATTCCTTGATCGTCAAAATGAAGGAACGCTGATGCGTCGCGGCTGGAGATTCCGTGCGTTGCGGCAGCATCGAGGCGGTACGCACTTCCTGCACGAGCGCTTTCTGCTTTCGCTCCGCTTCGGCGCGCTCGTCGGCAATCGCGGCATCCTGGGATTTCTGCACGAGTGCCTTCTGCTGCCGTGGCTCGAGTTTCACGAACGGCTTGTGATGCGCCGCGCGCGCGGCCGCGTCGAAGTCGTGTGCGCCCTGCACGAAGCGCTCGCGGGCAGTTTGCGAATAGACGTCCTTCAACATGCCGTCGATGAAAGCGGGAATGCCGACGTCGAGGGCACCCGGCGTATCGGTGCGCGGAATCATGATGTCGACGATCCGCGAAACGATGGCCAATTCGTTTTCGCCGAGCACCGCGGGCTTCCAGTCCGCCGCGGGTGGTTTGGCGTATCCGTTGAGCACGCCGAAAACCGCCGGCGCGGATACTGCACCGCCCATCAACAGGGCAACTCGCTGCAACACTTCGCGACGATTCATGCTCTGTTCCTCAGATGTTGCCGCGCTTGAGTTCTTCCACGGCGTGACCGGCTGCGCGCGCGGTCAGTGCCATGTAGGTAAGCGACGGGTTCTGGCAGGCCGATGAGGTCATGCAGGAACCATCGGTGACATACACGTTCTTGCACGCGTGCACCTGGTTCCAGCCGTTGAGTACCGAGGTCTTCGGATCGCGCCCCATGCGCGCGGTGCCCATTTCGTGGATGCCAAGGCCGATGCCGTACTCCTCATCGACGATGCGTACGTCGCGGTATCCCGCCGCTTCGAGCATCTCAGCCGCGTCGTTGATCATGTCCTTGCGCATGCGCAGTTCGTTGTCGCGCAGGCGCGCATCGAACGTGAGGATCGGCAGGCCGAATTTGTCCTTCTTGCCGCGGTCGAGGCTCACGCGGTTGTCATGATGCGGCAGGATTTCGCCGAAGCCACCCATGCCGATGCTCCACGGCCCCGGCGCTTGTGCCTTCTTCTTCAGATCCTCGCCGAGTTCGGTCGCCATTTGCAGGCTGCCCCAGCCCGCGCGCCCCGCTCCTCCCTGGTAGCCGAAGCCGCGCAGGTACTCGCGCTTCTCTTTGCCGATGTTGCGGTAGCGCGGAATATAGAAACCGTTCGGGCGGCGTCCGGAATAGTAACGATCGTCGAAACCTTCGACCGTGGCACTCGCGCCGGCACCGAGGTGATGGTCCATGATGTTGCAGCCGAGCTCGCCACTGTCGTTGCCGAAGCCGTTCGGGAAACGATCGGAGGTCGAGTTGAGCATGATGTGGCTCGAGCCGAACGTCGATGCGCACAGGAAAATCACTTTCGCGAAGTAATCGGTCTGCGCGCCGGTTTCCGCATCGAGTACGCGCACACCGGTAGCCCTGCCCTTTTTCGCATCGTAGATCAGTTCGTAAACGATCGCATTCGGCACGAGGGTCATGTTGCCGGTCTTCTGCGCCGATGGCAGCGTGCTTGCGTTGCTGCTGAAATAACCACCGAACGGGCAACCGCGGATGCACATGTTGCGATTGCGGCAACTGCTGCGCTGCGGGCTTTCGTTGTGCGTGAGCGGGCCGGTCAGATGTGCAGCGCGGCCAATCGTCATCGCGCGACCGAACTTGTCCTTGAGCTTGCCTTGGAACTCACGCTCGACACAGTTGAGCTCCATCGGCGGCAGAAACTTGCCATCGGGCAATTGCGCCAGTCCCTCGTTTTGGCCGCTGACGCCGATGAAGGTCTCGACATAGTCGTACCACGGCGCGATGTCGGCGTAGCGGATCGGCCAGTCCACGGCGACGCCGTCCTTCGCGTTGCCCTCGAAATCCATCTCACTCCAGCGATAGCTCTGCCGGCCCCACATGATCGAACGGCCGCCGACGTGGTAGCCGCGGATCCAGTCGAAGCGATACTTTTCTTCGTAGGGATTGTCGATGTCGTCGACGAACCAGTGCTTGGAAGCCGGCGTGACCACGTAACCCGTGCGTGCCTGTTTGGCCTGGCGCTCTAAATCGTGCGTCGTAGGCTTGTTGCCATGCTCGAGCTGCCAGGGGTCCTCGGTCGTGGTCGGGTACTCACCATGACGCACCATGCGCCCGCGGTCGAGCACAAGAGTCGTCAGGCCTTTCTCGGTCAATTCCTTGGCGGCCCAGCCGCCGCTGATACCGGTACCAACCACGATCGCATCGTAGGTGTTCTTTTCCATCTCGGGTCTCTGTGCGTCGAATCAGGTGATCGAATGCAGGTAGTCGTAGGCGACCTGTGCCGCCTCGAGCTGGCTCATCCGGGAAAACGGGCCTTCCTGTTCGGCGAAATAATGCTTGAGCCCGGCCGCTTTCGCCGCAGCGAAAATCGGTTTGTAGTCGACCGTGCCGCGGCCGAGTTCCGAGCCCAGCATCTCTTCGCTCATCGGCGCGCCGTTCTTGTTTTTCTTCGGCTGGAAATCCTTGACGTGGATCAGCGGGATGCGGCCCGGGTATTTCTTGAAGTAGTCGACCGGATTGCGCCCGGCGAACACCATCCAACCGCAGTCGATCTCGAACTGCACCAGCTTGGGATCGGTGTCGTGCCAGACGATGTCGTAGCCGACCTCGCCGTTACCGAGGTCGACGAACTCGCGATCGTGGTTGTGCAGGACGAACTGCAACCCGGCGCGCTTGGCCGCTTCGCCGATGCGGTTGGCAATATCGACCGTGCGTTTGGCTTCCTCGCGGCTCATCGAGGATTTCCATTCAAGCTTGGTCGACATCGCCTTGCCGACCGGTTCGATCAGCGACGAAGCCGCCGCGTAGGTCGCGCCGAGCGCATGCGCCTCGTCGAACGCGTTGCCGAGATTGTCCATGTCGAACTGCAGGTGCGCGCTTGGGCAACGCAAGCCGGCGTTGTCGAGCAGGCGGCGGAACTGCTTCGGCTCGAGGCTGACGAGACCTGCGGCCTCGACTTCCTTGAAGCCGATCTTGCCGAGTTTGTTCAAGGTGCCCGCAGGATCGTGCTTGAGCGTGTCGTTGACCGTCCACAGCTGGATGCCGATCGGCTTGCTCATCGGATTGGCCCAAACGTGGCGCGACAGCCCGGCAGTGGCGAGAGCCGCGCCGGCACCCGCGGCATGGATGAGGAATTGCCTACGCGATTGCTTATTCATCGAACTGAGTTGTGTAAGTCAATTGTCTGACAAATGTACCACGAAGCCGGCGAAACGTTTACCGGCGCACGGCGATCGGTGGGATCAATGGTTTTCCACGCGACGATTCCTCAGATACGCCGCGAGCAGGCCGAACGCGACGATCAGGATCAGCGGCAGCACGACCATGAAGCGCAGCGTCTGCTGCGGCCCCGCGGTATCGATCGATCGGCCCATGATCGGCAGCACGCACGATGTCGCCACCATGCCGGCACCGCCCAGGATGGACAGCCCGAGCGCTCCGGTCTGCGGTGCGTATTCGGAGACGAAGCCGAGCATGGTCGGCCAGAAGTAGCAGATGCCGACGGCGAAAACGATCGCCGCGAACAGTGTGCTGCCCGGGCCGGACACGGTGCTGTACAGATAGAGCCCGATCGCCGACACGACGGCGGAAGCGAACAGCACACCGATCGGGCTGAGCCGGTGCACCAATGGACCGGCGAAGTAACGTCCGAGCGCCATGATGCCGGTGACCGCGACCAGGATGATGATCGGATCGATTCCGGTCTTGTCGAGCAGCGCGCCGGTGAACTGGTTCGTGCCGAGCTCGGTCGACGCGGTCAGGAACATGCAGAACATCGTGAACGGGAACAGCAGGCTGGTTTTGTTGATGACCAGCGACTCGACCACGATCGCGGCGAGCACGAGGGCGACGACGATCCAAGTCGACGCAGCATTGAAGTCGATCGCGATCGACAGCGAGGTGGCGAGGATCATGAAGCCGACCAGCGCAATGATGGTCACCGGTGCACCGACGTGACGGAACATGTCGCGATAGGAAACACCGCTGGTGACGCGCTCGGTTTCCGGAATCGTTTCGCCGAAGAACAGCCAGCCGTACAGCGCGAGCGGAACGAACAGCACGGCGGCTAGAGCCTGCCAGGGCAAGTTGAGCTGCGACATGAGCAGCCACGACAGCACGCCACCGATCACGATGCCGCCCGGAAACCAGACATGGAAGCGGTTGAGCATCTTGGTCTTGTCGTTCGGAAACAGCGTGGTCACGAGCGGATTGCACGCGGCCTCGACACTGCCGTTGGCGAAACCGATGAATACGTTGGCCGCGAACAGCAGCGTCTTGTCCTTGGCGAACAACAGCACGACGAGGCCGACCAGATGGCAGACAAAGGCGATGCGCAGGACGTTGCGCGTCTTCACCTGGTCAAGGATCGCACCGCCGACGAATGTGGCGACGGCGAAGCCCCAGAATGCCGGGCCGAATGCCCAACCGATTTCCTCACGGCTCAATCCGTAGCCGTCGTGGAACACGCCTTCGATCTTCGCGCGCAACGCGAACGTCAGCGAGGTGACGAGCAGCGCGAGGCAGGAAGCGACGAACAGGCGCGAAGCGTTGACGGGCTTCGCCGCCATATACGTTCCCGCTATGGAATTTTCGACCGGTATCGACATCGATGCAGTTCCCCAGGTTAGTCCAGCTTGCGTATCCAGATGTTGCGGAAACTGATCGGCGGCGACGGATCGCCGTGTGCCTGCAGCTTCACCGCGGCGTCGGTGTAGGGCTTGTATTTCGGCTTGCCGATGTAGGTCGTCTCACCGGCCAGTTCGCGATGATCCTGCACGAGCACGCCGTTGTGAAACACGGTCACATAGGCCGGGGTTTTCAACGCGCCGTCAGCGGCGAACACGGGCGCCGTCCAGACGATGTCGTAGACCTGCCACTGACCCTGCGGACGCATCGCGTTGACCAGCGGCGGCGCCTGCTTGTACACGCTCGCGGCCTGACCGTTGACGTAAGTCTTGTTGTTGTACGAATCGAGGATCTGGACTTCGTAGCCTTCGTCACCCTTCCCGGTCGACGCCAGGAATACGCCGCTGTTGCCGCGCAGTTGACCTTCACCGGTAAGCCCTTCGGGTTCAAGCCATTCCAGATGCAACTGATAATTCTTGAAATGCTGCTTCGTTTGGATGTTGCCGCTGGGCTTGTCGACGGTGACCACGCCGTCGTGCACCTTCCAGCGCGCGGGCGAGCCGTCCTTGACCGTTTCCCACTGATCGAGATTGCGCCCGTCGAACAGCACGATCGCATCCGACGGCGCCGCGCCGGCCGCATTGCCGGGCGTGATCACCGGAGGCACCGGCTCCCACTGCTCGGTAGCTTTCGGGTCGGTCGGTTCCGGCGCATTCTCGGCGACGCGGACCTGCGCGCGCGCTGACGATTCGCATGCAAGCAGGAGAACGAACGTTGCCGCGACCGCAGAAGCAAGGATTTTCATGTCTTGAACTCTCATTTCCATCGATCCAATGGGAACCTGTTGAAACCGTGGCGAGCGCCGATCTTATCTAGGATCGGGCGTGTCGCCGGAGCGCAGGAACCGGAGTGTACGTAGAAGTACATGAGGATTCCGAGCACCGCCGGCACGCAACATCGAGCGCAGTAGGTTTCAAGAGGTCCCCCAATGATTACACCGAACAAATCGCGAACGCTTCGGCCTGCGACACGGACACATCGGGGCGCGTCGGCGAGAATTCGTGTGCGACATAGCCGGTATAGTTCAAATCGGCGATCGCGGTCGCGATGGCGCGATAGTTGAGCTCCTGCGTGTCGTTGATCTCGTGCCGTCCCGGGACGCCGCCCGTGTGGAAATGACCGATCCATGCGATGTTGTCGCGGATCGTGCGGATCACATCGCCTTCCATGATCTGCATGTGGTAAATGTCGTAGAGCAGCTTCACGTTCGGCGAGCCGATGCCCTTCATCACCGCCGCGCCGAACGCGGTGCGATCGCCCTGGTAGCCGTGATGGTCGACCTTGCTGTTGAGCAGCTCGACGCAGATAGTGATGCCGTTCTCCGCCGCCAGCGGCGCAATCTTCGACAAGCCCGTGACGCAATTTTCCGCCGCCTTGCCCTCGTCGATCGACGGATTGCGGTTGCCGAACATCGCGATGAGGTTCTTCACTCCGGCCTTTTTCGCCAGCGGAATCGCCGTCTCGAGTTCCTTGAGCAGCATCGCGTGGTTGGCCGGATCGTTGAATCCGGTCTGGATGAATTTCTCGCGCTTGCTCGCATAACCCATCGACACGGCCAGGCCGCTGTCGTTCACGATCGACCATTCGTCCGGATAGATCAGGTCGATGCCGGCAAACCCCATGCCTTTTAGACTGCGGCACAGCTCGGGCAGCGACTCCTTCGACGTCCAGCGACACAGGGACTGCTTGAGTCGGCCCGGCGTCTTCGCGGGCGGCGTCTTCGCGGGCTCGCTCGCGGCCAGTGTCGACGCGATTCCCGCGCCCGCAAGCGCAACCATATTGCTCAGCGCGGTGCGCCGATTGCTGCCTTTCGTATCCAACGGCATGCCTGCCTCCGTTATCGAGCGATTCAAGCCTACCCGCAGGCTTCTCTGATGGTGATCGGGTTGGCCTGCTTCGACAACGTGGTACCGATGACATGCCAAGACGAGAACTTGCACAATCGCGAAAATTCTTTCACGCCGCGCTGCAGCAAGAAAAGAACGAACCTCCGTTTCCGCAGGTCCGCGAACTGTGGCTTGGTAGCCGGGGAATCCTTATGCAGACTGCAATCGCAGACGCGGCGACGCGTGCGACAACACCGACAAGCCACGTTCGACCGCCGCCGTTCCGCTGCGCGCGAGTTCGACGATTTCGCCGATTTTTGCGAACGCCGCGAGAAATTCGCCGACTTCGGCGCCGCTGCCGGTGAACTCGATCGTGCGCACGCTGCCGGTGATGTCGATCACCTGCGCGCGCGGATACTTGCGCAACGCGCCGACGAAGGCGCCGAGCGCTTCGGCGCGCACTTCGAGCTTGAGGATCAGCAGTTCGGTTTCGATATGGTCGAGGCTGGTCAGGTCGGCGATTTCGAGCACCTCGATGAGCTTGCGCGATTGTTTGATGATCTGGTCGATCACCGCGTCGCTGCCCGCAGTGACGAGGGTCAGCCGGGAGATGGCTTCGTCGTGCGTCGGCGCGACGGTGAGCGACTCGATGTTGTAGCCGCGCGCGGAAAACATGCCGGCGACGCGGGCGAGCGCGCCGGCTTCGTTTTGCAGGAGGATAGAGATAATGCGACGCATCAGAACATCTCCGCCGGACCGACTTCCTGCCCGGTCGGCTTCTGCCGCGACGGGATGAAATCGCCGGTGATCATTTCGGCATAGGCCATGCCGGGGCCGACCATCGGGTAGACGCCGGCATCGGGATCGATGATGACCTCGAGGAACGCCGGTCCGTCGAACGCGACGAACTCGGCGATGACCCGCGGCAGATCTTCCGGTTTCTCCAGACGCTGCGCCCACGGAAAACCATCGGCCTGCGCGGCCTTGACGAAGTCCTTCTTGTGCAGGCTCTTGTCGCTCGCCGAGAAGCGTCCCTTGAAGAACAGCTTCTGCCACTGCCGCACCATGCCGTCGCCGAAGTTGTTGAGCACGACGACCTTGATCGGCAGATTGTACGTCGTCACCGTTTCCAGCTCGCCAAGGTTCATGCGGATCGAAGCGTCGCCATCGATGTCGATCACGATCGCATCGCGCCGCGCGAACGCCGCGCCGATCGCCGCCGGCAAGCCGAAGCCCATCGTGCCCATGGAGCCGGACGTGAGCCACAGGCGCGGCTCGCAAAAATCGAAGTACTGCGCGGCCCACATCTGGTGCTGACCGACGCCGGTGGCGATGACCGCGTTGCCTTTCGTGTGCCTGTTGATTTCCTCGATCACTGCGTACGGCTGGATGACGGCCGCATTGCGGTCGAAATTCATTGCATAGGTTTTCTTCAACTCGGCGATGTGCGCGTGCCAGTCGGCGTACGCACCCTTCCCTTTCGGATCAAAACCGGCCTTCTCGCCGAAGGCGCGCAAAGCCGCGAGGGCGCGAACCAGATCGCCCAGGTGATGCCAGTCGACGCGCTTGACCTTGTCGATCTCGGCCGGGTCGATGTCGAGATGGGCGATGAACTTCGCACCCGCGGCAAACTTGTGCGGCACGCCGGCGACACGATCGTCGAAGCGGCTGCCGACCGCGATCAGGAAATCGCAGTCCTCGGTCGCATAGTTCGCGAACGCGGTGCCGTGCATACCGAGCATGTGCAGCGACAGCGGCTGGGTCGTGTCGGTCGCGCCAATGCCCATCAGCGTCGTCACGGACGGAATGCCGAACGCAGCGGCGAACTCGCGCAGTGCGCTCGCCGCTTCGGCTGCGATCACGCCGCCGCCCGCGTAGATCAGCGGCCGCTTGGCTTTGGCCAGTGCGTCGAAGAACGTCTTGCACGCCGCATCATCGAGCACCGACTTGGCGATGTCGTCAAGACGTGCGCGATATCCCGGCAGCGGTAGTCGGCTCGCACCGTCGAAGACGAGGTTCGTGTTCTGCACGTCCTTTGGAATATCGACGACGACCGGTCCCGGCCGCCCCGTGCGCGCGATCTCGAATGCCGAACGCAGCGTCGCCTCGAGCTTCGAGGCATCGGTGACGAGGAACACGTGCTTCGCGCAGGCTGCCATGATGTTGCTGATCGGCGCTTCCTGGAAGCCGTCGCTGCCGATCGCCGCGGTCGGCACCTGGCCGCAGATCACAACGATCGGAATCGAATCGGCCATCGCATCGCGCACCGGCGTAACCGTGTTCGTCGCACCGGGACCCGATGTCACGATCGCGACGCCGACTTTGCCCGACGCGCGCGCATAACCTTGCGCCATGAAGCCGGCGCCCTGTTCGTTCGCCGGCACGATCAACGGCAGCGGCTCACTGCCGTCGGCGCGTTTGTGCTCGTGGTTGTAGCGGAACACCGCATCGTAGACCGGCAGGATCGCACCGCCGGAATAGCCGAATACGACATCGACGCCCTCGTCGGCGAGCACCTGTACGACGATGTCCGCGCCGGATAGGTTCTTGCCGGCAAGCGGATGCTTGCCGGATGTTGGCGTATTCGATATCTGTGACGGTTTCAGTTGTGCGTTCATAGCCAATCCCGGATGCGTTAACACCGGCGTTCAGCGGCAGCGCAAGCTGCCGACTGCAACGGCGGTAGTTATTGCTGCAGCGAAGCTGTCGGCAATAACCTTATTTTTGCTGGTTCAACCACACCATCTTCTCGCGCAACTGCGCGCCGATCTTCTCGATCGGATGGTCGAGATCGGCCTGCTTGAACTTCTTGTAATTCGGCAGGCCGGCCTTGTATTCCGCGGTCCAGTTCTTGGCGAAGGTGCCGTCCTGAATGTCCTTCAATACCGCTTTCATGCGTTCCTTCGTCGCCGCATCGACGATGCGCGGGCCGCTGACGTAATCGCCGTACTGTGCCGTCTCGGAAATGAAGGTCAGCATCTTGGTGATGCCGCCCTGGTAAAGCAGATCGACGATGAGCTTCAGCTCGTGCAGCACCTCGTAGTACGCGATCTCCGGACGGTAGCCGGCTTCGACCAGCGTCTCGAAGCCCTTTTGCACGAGCTCGCTCGCGCCGCCGCAAAGCACGGCCTGTTCGCCGAACAGATCGGTTTCGGTCTCTTCCTTGAAGTCGGTTTCGATCAGCAGCGCACGCGCGCCGCCGAGACCGGCCGCGTAGGCCATTGCCTTGTCCTTGGCCTTGCCGGTGACGTCCTGGTAGACGGCGTAGAGGCACGGCACGCCGCGGCCGATTTCGTATTCGGTGCGCACGAGATGGCCCGGGCCCTTCGGCGCGACGAGGATCACGTCGATGTCCTTGCGCGGCGTGATCGTCTTGAAGTGGACGTTGAAGCCGTGCGCGAACAGCAGCGCCGCGTTCGGCTTAAGGTTCTTCTCGATCGCATTGACGTAGAGGTCGGGCTGGACCATGTCCGGCGTCAGCACTGCGACGAGATCGGCCTGCTTGACGGCCTCGGCGGGCTCGACCACGGTAAATCCGTCGGCCTTGGCCGTCGCGGCGGTGGCGCCGCCGGCGCGCAGGCCGACGATCACGTCGAGGCCGGAATCACGCAGGTTCAGCGCATGCGAGCGGCCCTGGCTGCCGTAGCCGAGAATGGCGATCTTCGACTTCTCGAGCGCCGCGGTAGTGACGGTGGGGGATGCAGTAGACATTTTCTATTTCTCCACAAAGTTAAAAGTACAAATCGATAAAAAATCTGAAAGCTTGTCGTCATTACGGCAGCGTCTGCCGCGACGACGAGCTAAATCTCCATCACGGCGCCGCGCGATGCCGAGCCGACGCTCTTGGCATATTTCGCGAGGACGCCGCGCTTGACCTTCGGTTCCGGCGCGACCCAGGCCTTGCGCCGCGTCTCGAGATCGGCGTCGGTCTCGATCACGCGGCGTTCGCCGTCGATCACGATCGTGTCGCCGTCGCGCAGCAAGCCGATGCCGCCGCCCTTCACCGCTTCCGGAGCGATATGGCCGACCATGAAGCCGTGCGTCGCGCCGCTGAAGCGGCCGTCGGTGATCAGCGCGACGTCATCGCCGAGCCCGCGCCCGACCAGCGCCGCGGTCACCGCGAGCATCTCGCGCATGCCCGGGCCGCCGGCTGGACCCTCGTTGCGGATCACGATCACGTCGCCGGCCTTGATCGCGCCGGCCTGCACGGCCTTGAACGTCTCTTCTTCGCTTTCGAACACGCGCGCAGGGCCAGTGAATTTGAGCCTGCCCTTGCCGGCGAGTTTGAGCACACAGCCTTCGGATGCGAGATTGCCGTAGAGGATCGAGTAGCCGCCGCGCGGCTTGAACGCCTTCGACACCGGCACAACGACCTGCTGATCGGCCGGCGCCGCCGGCGCTGCGTCGACTTCCTCGAAGAGAGTCTTGCCGGTCATCGTCGGCGCGTCTTCGATCAGCTTGGCTGCGCGCAATTCGCGCAGCACCTGGGTCAAACCGCCGGCCGCGGTCATCTCGATCGCCGTGTATTTGCCGCCGGGCATCAGGTCGGCGATCACTGGCGTCGTCTTCGACGCGACTTCGAAATCTTCCAAACTCAGGGGCACATCGGCTTCGCCCGCAATCGCGAGCAGATGCAGCACGGCATTGGTGGAACCCGCTGTCGCGTTGGCGACGCGCGCGGCATTGCGGAACGCCGTCGTGCTGAGCACGTCGCGCGGACGTAGGTTGCGTTTCAGATTCTCAACCGCGATCTCGCCACAGCGTTTGGCGACATCACGCTTGTGCGGATCGGTCGCGGCGACGTCGTTGAAACCAAGCGGCGACAAACCCAGCGTCATCAACATCATCGACATCGTGTTCGCGGTGAATTGGCCGCCGCAAGCACCCGCGCCCGGGCACGCCTTGCTTTCGACGTCGTGCAGGCGTGCGTCGTCGATCTTGCCCGCACCATGCGCGCCGACCGCTTCGAACACCTGCTGGATCGTGATCGATTTGCCGTCGAGCGTGCCGTGGTCGATGCTGCCGCCGTACAGCGCGACGCCCGGGATGTTGAGGCGCGCCAGCGCCATCGCTGCGGCCGGAATCGTCTTGTCGCAACCGCAGAGCACGACCATCGCGTCGAGCGAATGACCGTCCACCGCGAGTTCGATCGAGTCGGTGATCACCTCACGGCTGATCAGCGAAGCGCGCATGCCGGGCGTGCCCATCGCGATGCCGTCGGTGACCGCGATCGTGTTGAATTCGATCGGCGTGCCGCCGGCTGCGCGCACGCCTTCGGCGACGTGCTCGGCCAGTTCGCGCAGGTTGAGATTGCACGGCGAGACGTTCGACCAGGTATGCACGACGGCGACGAGCGGCTTCTTGATCGCGGCTTCGTCGAGACCGGTCGCATAAAGCATCGCGCGCGCCGGCGCACGATTCGGGCCCGACTTCATCACGTCGCTGCGCAGCTTAGTTCCATTGTTCGACATCAGGCGGCTTCCTTCTGCGCCGTGCCGAGACGCGCGAGCACCGCCGCGCCGACTTCACTCGTATTCGCGCTACCGCCGAGATCACGCGTCAGCGTGCCCTGTTCGATAACGGCATCGACCGCCGCTTCGACTTCCTTCGCTTCGGCTTCGAGACCGAGCGAATAGCGCAGCAACAGCGCGACGGACAAAATCGTGCCGAGCGGATTGGCGAGTCCCTTGCCGGCGATATCGGGCGCGGAACCGTGGATCGGCTCGTACAAACCCGCCTTGCCGTCGCCGAGCGACGCGGAAGGCAGCAGGCCGAGCGAACCGGCAAGCGCCGCGGCTTCGTCGGTAAGGATGTCGCCGAACAGATTCTCGGTAACGATCACGTCGTACGCCGACGGACGCGTCAGCAACAGCATCGCCATCGAATCGACGAGCTGATGTTCGAGCTTCACTTCGGGATAGTCTTTCGCCACGCGCTCGACCGTCGAGCGCCACAACCGCGAGGTTTCAAGCACGTTAGCCTTGTCGACGTGGGTGACATGCTTCTTGCGGCCGCGCGCGAATTCAAAAGCGCGGCGCGTCGCGCGCTCGATCTCGGCGACGGTGTATTTGCACTCGTCGGTCGCGGTGTCGGCCGTGCGTGTCTTCGCACCGAAGTACGCACCGCCGGTCAGTTCGCGCACGAACAGCATGTCGACGTTCTGTAGCTTCTCGTTCTTCAACGGTGAGAGATTCGCCAGCTTCGGATGCACGCGCACCGGACGCAGGTTGGCATAGACGCCGAGCGTCGCACGCAGCGCGAGCAGGCCTTGCTCCGGTCGCACCTTCGCATTCGGATCCGACCATTTCGGACCGCCGACTGCGCCGAGCAGCACTGCATCCGCGGACTTGCACGACGCTACCGTCGCCGGCGGCAACGGATCGCCGTGAGCGTCGATCGCCGCGCCGCCGATCAACTGCTCGTCGAACATAAATTCGTGGCTGTGTTTCGCGGCGACAGCACGCAACACTTCGACCGCGGAGGCGACGACTTCGGGACCGATGCCGTCGCCCGGCAACAGGGTGATTTTTGCTTTCATTCTTTGCCTTTCTCTTCTGAAATTACGCCGCTCTCGCCTGCTCGAACGCGGCGATCTGCGCTTCATGCTGCAGCAGGAAACCAAGCTGATCGACGCCCATCAGCAGGCAATGCTTGGCGAACGGCTCGAGCGGAAACTCGATCTTCCTGCCGTCAGGCAACTCAATCGTCTGCGCGGCGATATCGATCTTGAGTTCAATACCCGGATGATCGAGCAGATACCTGTGATCGGCCTCGTCGAGCACGACGGCGAGCAAGCCGTTCTTCAGCGCGTTGCCGCGAAAGATGTCGGCGATCTCGCTCGAAAAAACGGCATGGATGCCGTAGTCGGTCAGCGCCCACGGCGCATGCTCGCGCGAGGAACCGCAGCCGAAGTTGCGGCCGGCGACAAGAATCTCGCAGCCGCGCGCTTCGGGTTTGTTCAACGCAAACTCGGGGTCTTCGCTGCCGTCGGCGCGATAGCGCCAGTCGTTGAACAATGATTTGCCGAGGCCGGTGCGTTCGGTCGTGGTGAGAAAGCGCGCCGGGATGATGCGGTCGGTGTCGATATTCTCGAACGGCAAAACGGCGGTGCGCGATTGGATATGAGTCAACGGATTCATGCGGCTTCCGAAATGTATTGGGAAGGATCGGCCACGACGCCAGCGAGCGCGGATGCGGCCGCAACCAGCGGACTCGCGAGCACGGTGCGCACGCCCGGGCCCTGGCGGCCTTCGAAATTGCGGTTGCTGGTGGAGACGACGAGCTGGCCCGGCTTGCCGATGTCGCCGTTCATGCCCAGGCACATCGAGCAGCCCGGCTCGCGCCATTCGGCGCCGGCGGCACGAAAAATCTCGTGCAGGCCTTCTTTCTCCGCTTCGCGCTTGACCTGCTCCGAGCCCGGCACGACGAGCATGCGCACGCCGTCAGCGACCTTGCGTCCGCGCAGCACGCTCGCCGTCGCACGCAGGTCGGACAGGCGTCCGTTCGTGCAACTGCCGACGAAGACGATATCGACCTTGGTGCCGGCAAGTTGATGGCCCGCCTCGAGCTGCATGTAATCGAGCGCGCGTTGTTCGAGCGCGTCTTTCGCCGCCGGCACTGCCGCGTCGAGCGCGATAACCATGCCCGGGTTGGTACCGTAGGTGACGCTGGGTTTGATCGTAGCCGCGTCGATCACGACTTCGCGGTCGAACACCGCGCCGGGATCCGATTTGAAACCGCTCCAAAGCTTGACCGCGTTATCCCAGTCCGCGCCCTTCGGCACACGCTCGCGTCCGCGCAGGAATTCGAACGTGGTCGCGTCGGCCGCGATCAGGCCGGCCTTGGCGCCAGCCTCGATCGACATGTTGCACACGGTCATGCGTTCTTCCATCGTCAGCGCCTCGATCGCGCTGCCGCGATACTCGATGACGTGGCCGGTGCCGCCGTTCATGCCGATCCTGCCGATGATATGCAGGATCAGATCCTTCGCGGTGACGCTTTTCGCGAGCTTGCCGTTGACCGTGATCGAGAGCGACTTCGGCTTGCGCTGCAACAGGCACTGTGTCGCGAGCACATGACCGACTTCGGTCGTGCCGATGCCGAACGCAAGCGCGCCGAATGCGCCATGCGTGGAAGTGTGGCTGTCGCCGCAAACGATCGTCATGCCGGGCTGAGTCGCGCCGAGCTCCGGCCCCATCACGTGCACGATGCCGCGGTTGGAACTGTTCCAGCCGTACAGCTCGACGCCGAATTCCTTCGTATTCGCTTCAAGCTTGGCGACCTGGGCTTCGGTCGCCTTATCCAGATACGGCCGCTTGCCGTTCGCGTCGGGCGGCAGGGTCGGCGTCGAATGGTCCATCGTCGCGACGATGCGATCGGGGCGGCGCACCTTGAGCCCGCGGATGCGCAGCTCCGCAAACGCCTGTGGCGAAGTAACTTCGTGCACCAAGTGCAAGTCGATATAGATAATCGCCGGTGTCGCCGCGGTTTCCGCGGCGACCTGGTGCGCGTTCCAGATCTTGTCGAGCAGGGTTTGCGGAGCCGTGGACATGATTACGCCGCCGCCTTCTTCTGATCCGCGGACACTGGCGTCAGCCAGCCCCATTCGTCGCGGGTCTCACCGTTGAATAGGCCGAAGAACGCCTTCTGCAGCGATTTCGTGATCAGACCCGGCTTGCCTTCGCCAACCGGCTTGCGGTCAACCGAGCGCACCGGCGTGATCTCGGCTGCGGTACCGACCATGAAGATTTCGTCGGCCGTGTACAGCGCCTCGCGCGGCAGATCGCGCTCGACCACCTCGTAGCCGAGCTTGCCGGCAAGCGTGATCACCGTATCGCGCGTGATACCGGCGAGGATGCTCGCGCTCGTCGTCGGTGTCGTGATCTTGCCGTTACGGATGATGAACAGGTTCTCGCCCGCGCCTTCGCTGAGCAAGCCGTTGTAGCCGAGCGCAATGCCTTCGTGATAGCCGTGGCGCTTGGCTTCGAAGCCGATCAGTTGGCTCGACAGATAATTGCCGCCGGCCTTGGCCCACGACGGAAACGTGTTCGGCGCCGCGCGATGCCACGACGACACGCAGACGTCGGCGCCCTTCTCGATCGCGTCGCCGAGGTAGGCGCCCCACTCCATCGCGATGATGCAGACGTCGACGCTCGAGCCTTCCTTCGGCATCACGCCGAGCGGACCGGCGCCGCGGAACACGAGCGGACGCAGATACGCCGATTTCATCTTGTTCGCGGCGACAACTTCACTGTTTGCGGCAATGATCTGTTCGAACGTGTAGGGAACGTCGATCTCGTAGATCTTGGCCGACTCGAATAGGCGGCGCGTATGATCGGCGAGACGGAAATGTTGCGGGCCCTGCGGCGTCGAATAGACGCGCTGCCCCTCGAACACTGACGAACCGTAATGCAGGGCGTGCGCAGTGACGTGCACGGTCGCCTCGTTCCAGGGTTTGAGCTTGCCGTTGTGCCAGATGAATTCGGTGTTTGCCATATTGGTTCCTTTGCAATTCCTGAAGCGGTTTAGACACGGTTTGATTGGGGTCGAGCGAAACGCCTCGCCGTAGGCGAATTCTACGTCCTATCCCCGCCGCGTCGCGCCGATAACCTGTCTTTCATGCCGATTTCGCCACCAGCGGCAATGCCTGGCCAAGCTTGATGCGTTCGATGCGATTGACCACCTCGAGCGCCGCGAACGCGGTGGCCTCGACGATATCGGTCGACACACCGCGGCCGATCAACTCGCGCCCGCCTTGGTTGATCGTCAACGTCGCACGGCCCTGCGCGTCGGCGCCGTAGGAAAGCGAACGTATCTGGAAGTCGGCGATGTCCAGCGGCGTGCCGGTCGCGCGCTCGATCGCGCGCAGCATTGCATGCACCGGGCCGTCGCCGAGCGAGCCTTCGGTCTCGCCGACGCTGCGTCCGTCCTCATGGCGCAGGCGCACCGAAGCCGAGGCACCGCCACCGAGGTGCGAAGTCGCGTGCATCTGTTCCAGCGTCCAAGGACCGAGTGCAGCCGGATCTTGACCGAGCACGAGCGCATCGAGATCGCTGTCGAACACTTCTTTCTTTTTGTCGGCCAACGCCTTGAAACGCGGAAAGATTTCCTCGACCTGCACGTCGTCGACCTCGTAACCGAGCGATTTCAACCGATCGCGCAACGCGTGCTTGCCCGAGTGCTTGCCGAGCACGAGCTGGGTCTTCTCGACGCCCACGTCCTCCGGCCGCATGATCTCGTAGGTCTCGCGATTCTTCAGCATGCCGTGCTGGTGGATACCCGATTCGTGCGCGAAAGCGTTCTCGCCGACGATCGCCTTGTTGCGCGGGATCGTCGAGCCGGTGACGTTGGCGAGCAGGCGCGCGGTCGGGTACAAGAGCTGCGTGCGGATACCGGTCTCGACATTGAACCGGTCCGCGCGCGTGCGCAGCGCCATGACGATTTCTTCCAGCGCAGCATTGCCCGCGCGCTCGCCGATGCCGTTGATCGTGCACTCGACCTGGCGCGCGCCGGCAGCCACTGCGGCGATGCTGTTGGCCACGCCCAGGCCGAGATCGTTGTGGCAATGCGAGGACAGGATCACCTTGTCGATGCCGCGCACTTCGCGTTTCAGGCGCGAAAACAGCGCGTAGATTTCCTCGGGCGTCGTGTAGCCGACCGTGTCGGGCACGTTCACCGTCGTCGCGCCCGCTTCGATCATCGCCGACAGCACTTCGATAAGGAATTCAGGCTCGGTGCGGATCGCGTCCTCAGCCGAGAACTCGATGTCGTCACTGTGCTGGCGCGCGTGATGGATCGCCTTGATGCCGGTCTCGATCACCTGCTCGCGGCTCATGTTGAGCTTGTGCCGGCGATGTAGCGGACTGGTCGCCAGGAAGATGTGGACGCGTTTCTTCTTGGCGGGTTCCAGCGCACGCACGCAGGCGTCGATGTCGCCGATCTGCGCGCGGGCGAGGCCGGCGATGATGGGCCCACGGACTTCTTTCGCGATCGCATGCACGGCTTCGAAGTCGCCCACGGATGCCTGCGGGAATCCCGCCTCGAGCACGTCGACGCCGAGTTCGGCGAGCGCGTGCGCCATGTGCAGTTTCTGCGGCCGGCTCATGGAAAAGCCCGGTGACTGCTCGCCGTCGCGCAGCGTCGTGTCAAAGATGCGCACGCGTTCGCGCGCGGGTACTACGGCTGGATCGCTGGTCTTGTTCATTGCTGCACCTCAAAGCTATTCGTCGGAGACGGCCGCGCCGCGCGCGGTTTGTTGCAATCGAAACTTTTTACCGCCAGAAACGACAAACCCCGCACTCGTCGCCGGGTGCGGGGTTCTGGATTCTTCGCCTGGTTGTGTTGCTCAGACGCGCCCTAACCCGCACCTCCGGTGCTAATAAGTACGAGGGCAAGAAGAAGCAGCGCGCCGCGCACGCGAACAGCCCGAGCGAAGAGACTGGAAGCGAAGTTGCGCTGGCTGCTGCGTTGCGTCATGGGCCAAACGTAAACGATGCCCGCATGCCTGTCAACACCTGTAGGCAAAGAATTTTCACCACGCACGGGAATACGCCGGCGAATGGACGAATTCCGTGCGGATTTCTTTACGTCTAGACGGATGGATGTCCAAATGAGACCAGGTCACCGCAGCCGCAGCCACGTGGCTCCGCCCCAACGAAAAAGCCCGCCATATGGCGGGCTTGATCGCAACGTCTCCAGAATGCTCACTTGACCGGCTGTACTGCCGCCGCCTGCGAGCCCTTCGGACCCTCTATGACTTCGAAACTGACCTTCTGACCCTGCTGCAGACTACGAAAACCTTGGGTATTGATCGCCGAATAGTGCACAAACACGTCTTCGCCGCCATCTTCGGGCGCAATGAACCCAAACCCCTTGGCATCGTTGAACCATTTCACAGTACCAGTACGCATACGACCTCGATACACGAATGGACGGATGGGCCGGAACCGCTCCCCAATCCCCTTTGCGGCGCCGGCACAACGAAAGTATAACGCCGATGTTACAAAAAATTTCAAGCTTGGCAGTTTTATGGCCGTCGGGGACGCCATCGGACTCCCCGCCCAGCCCCGGCGCCGGGTAGCTCAGCTCAGCAGCGCGGAAACAATCGGCGGAATCTTGGCGGTGGCGGCTTCGAGATGGGCAAATATCTCAGGCAGGCTGATTTCAGGCGCAGCATTGCCCTGTGGACAGCCTGCGGCCCAGTTCGCGACCACGGCGAGGCAGGCATAGCCGAGCTTCAGTTCCCGTGCCAACGCCGCCTCGGGCATGCCGGTCATGCCGACGAGGTCGCAGCCGTCGCGGCGCATGCGCGCGATTTCGGCGCGCGTTTCCAGTCGTGGCCCCTGGGTCGCGCCGTAGCAGCCGCCGTCGACGACGGCGATGCCTGCACGCCGCGCTGCAGCAAGCACTGCCGAGCGCAAGCCCGCGCTGTAGGGCTCGGTGAAGTCGATATGCTCGACCTTGACACCGTCGGCATCGCAGAAGCTCGTGAGGCGGCCATGGGTATAGTCGATGATCTGGTCCGGCACCGCGATCGCCCGCGGTCCCATATCGGCGCGGATACCGCCGACCGCGTTGACCCCGAGCACCCGGGTGGCCCCCAGGCTGTGCAGCGCCCAGACATTGGCGCGGTAGTTGATCCGATGCGGCGGGATCGAGTGCCCGCTGGCATGGCGTGCCAGGAAAGCGACGCGCTTGCCTCCAAGCTCGCCGAGCGTGATCGCATCCGAAGCCGGGCCGTACGGGGTCTCGACCGTACGTTTCTCCATCTTCTCCAGGCCCGGGAAGTTGTACAGACCCGTACCGCCGATGATGGCGAGGTCCAAACTCATAGCGCGTAGATTCCCGGCAGATTGCGGCCTTGCTCATGGAAATCCATGCCGTAACCGAACACGTAGCGGTCGGGCACGCGCACGCCGACGAAATCGGCACGCAGGCCCGGCGTGGCGCGGTCGTGGCGCTTTTCGCACAGCACCGCGATCAGCACGCGCTTGGCACCCTCGTCGATGCAGAAATCGCGGATTGCCTTCAGCGTGTGGCCTTCGTCGAGGATGTCGTCGACGAGCAGCACCGTCTTGCCGGTCAGCGTCGCGCGCGGCTGCTTGACCCAGAGCAGGTCGTGGCCGCGCGTGCCGCCACGGTAGCGCGTCGCATGCACGTAGTCGAATTCGAGGTCGGTCGGTATAGCGAGTGCAAGCACGCCGCCGAAGATCAGGCCGCCGTTCATCACGGTCATGAAGATCGGTACGTCGCCTTCGAGGGCGTCCTCGATCTCCTTGCCCATCGTGCGGATGCGCGCGGCAAGCTCTTCACCGGAGAACAGCAACTCGGCGGTCTTCATCGCTTCGGCGAGCGCGGGTTTGTCGGTCACGGGATCAGCTCCTGGCAGAATTCAAAACGGTGATGTGCTCGATGAAACGGTGGCGCTGCGGATTGTCGGCCATCTCGGCCCAAGTTTGGGCGACGCCGCCGACCAGCCGCGCGAGCTTTTCCGGATCGAACGGTGCCACGCCGCGGGTTGCGGCCAAGGCTTCGTCGACAATCTCGGGCTGGCAGGCCAGGATCAGATCACAGCCGGCGTCGTAATGCGCCTCGATGCGCGCGGCAATGCCGCCCTCGCCCTCGCCGCCCGCCATACTGATGTCGTCGCTGAACACTGTGCCGCGGAAACCGAGCTCGCCGCGCAGGATATCGGTGATCCAGACGCGCGAATAGCCCGCGGGCTTGGCGTCGATCTGCGGATAGACGACGTGCGCCATCATCACCGCCTCGGCGCCGGCGACGATGG
>Ga0207639_10000195_pt1 | contig 46499 bp, 35 predicted proteins | sample KBSCornC32_FD_184299 | JGI IMG/M metagenome (GOLD analysis project Ga0207639, IMG submission 184299) | Corn rhizosphere microbial communities from Kellogg Biological Station, Michigan, USA - KBS Corn C3-2 (SPAdes) (version 2) | ecosystem: Host-associated > Plants > Roots > Rhizosphere > Soil ... | reverse complement strand
CCGTCGCGGCCGCTGTTCAATCTGCCGACGCTCACGTTGCACGAGTCCGCGCCTGGCCATGCGCTGCAGGGCGAGCTCGCCGAGGAGCAGAAACAGCAGCCGGAATTCCGCAGCAAGAGCTACATTTCCGCGTACGGCGAGGGCTGGGCGCTGTATTGCGAATGGCTCGGCAAGGAAATGGGCATCTACCAGACGCCGTACGAGGAGTTCGGCCGCGAGAGTTACGACATGTGGCGCGCCGCGCGCCTGGTGATCGACACCGGCATTCATCACAGCGGCATGACGCGCGACGAAGCGATTGCATACCTGGCCGGGCACACCGCGCTGAGCCAGCACGAAGTGGAAACGGAAGTCGACCGCTACATTTCCTGGCCCGGACAAGCGCTGAGCTACAAACTGGGCCAGCTGAAAATTTCCGAGCTGCGCGCGATGGCGGAAAAAGAACTGGGAGAAAAATTCGACGTCCGCAAATTCCACGACGCGATCCTGGAACTGGGCTCGGTACCGCTGCCGGTGCTCGACGAGCACATCCAGAAGTTCGTGGCGGCCGCAAAAAAGCCGTAGTCAAACCGTCGGATTTTTTATCGCAACCGGAGAAAGATCATGAAGCGCGTAACGGGAATCGGCGGCATTTTCTTCAAGGCGAATGATCCAAAGGCTCTCGGCGCCTGGTATCGGGATCACCTAGGATTGGACGTGAGCAGCTGGGGCGGCGCCATCTTCAACTGGGGCGGGCCCGACAGCGAGAAAGGCATGACGATCTGGAACGCGTTCAAGAGCGATACGAAATATTTTGAGCCCGGCACCGGCAGCTTCATGATCAATTTCCGGGTCGCCGACCTGCACGCGCTGCTCGCCGCGCTCAAAAGCGAAGGTTGCAACGTCCTGGACCGCACCGAAGAATCCGAGCACGGCAAGTTCGGCTGGGTCATCGACCCCGAAGGCAACAAGGTAGAGCTTTGGCAGCCGCCCGAAGAGTAATCCTTGCGCTAACCATTGGCTGAGGCGGACGGCGCCTCGTCAACGCTTGTCGCCGATCGCGAGCAACGTGAAGGTACCGTCGATGACGCTGCGCCGCGGATGCGGCTCCGCGGCAGTCGCTGCCGGAGCGGGCGCGAACTCCGCAGCAACCGTGTAGATGCGATGCGTTTTCGGATCGAGTGCGAGCGTGCGCGCGCTCGCTTGCGTCGGCACGGTAGCCACGACACTGTAATGGTCGGCATCGTCTTGATGCACGACCGTCAACGTGCCATCGACGCCATTCGGGCTGAAGATCAGCGCGCGCTCGGCATCGAACGCCACCCCGTCGGGACCCTTGCCGATCGCCACGCTGGCCACGTGCTTGCCATTGCGTGCATCGGTCACGCTCAGCTGTTGATTGCCGCAGGCCGAGAACAGGCGATGGTGGTTTACATCGAGCGCGAGCCCGGTCGGTTCTTCGCAGTCCTGCAGTTTCCATGTCGCCGTCACTTTCGCCTTCGCGGCATCGATGCGCACGAGCTGAGCGGTGTCTTCGATGTTGACGAACACGATGCCGCGGTGATTGCTCACTGCGAACTCGGGTTTGCCCGGCAGGGCGATCGTCGACAGCGTCTTGCCGGTGACGGGATCGAGCACGCTGACATCGTGGCTGCCGCCGTTGAACACGAACAGATGGCGTGTCATGTGATCCATCAGGAGGATGTCCGGATTCTTGCCCTGCACAGGGAATTCGCGCACGGGCTTTTCCGAATCAAGATCGAATTCGGTGACGCTGCCGGCGTGGCCGTTGCTCACGAATCCCCGCCGCAACAGCGGCGCCAGCGCAACGCCGTGCGCGCCATCCATGCTCGGAATCGTCGTTATGACCTTGCCTGCTTCGGTGTCCACGACCAGCACGCGGTCCCCGCGCGTGATGTATAACCGGTGCGTGGCTGGATCGACGCTCAGACAGTCCCAGCCGCCGGGACCGCCGAGCGCGACACGCTGCAGCACGGCGTAATCCGCAGCCACAGCAGAACCGGCGAACAACGCCGAGGCGAAAGACAGCGCCATGCATCGAAGCGGGCGGGCGGGCAGGGCCATGACGGCATTCCTCTGGTTCGCGGCGGTGTGTCGTCTATAATGCCGTGTAATCTGCGAAAATTACCTGAATCCCGAGCCGCCATCCGGCTCCGGCATTCCGCCGCACAACACGCGCCCGTAGCTCAGCTGGATAGAGTAGTGGCTTCCGAAGGCGTAACTCATCCTTGCGATATACTTCAAAATTGGGCACAACGGCTTTACTCAGATTTCCGCTTGCCCAAGAATAATTTCCTTTAGAAACGCGCCCGTAGCTCAGCTGGATAGAGTAGTGGCTTCCGAAGCCATTGGTCGGGGGTTCGAATCCCTCCGGGCGCGCCAAAGGGCTCTGTGCCCATCCTGTGCCCACGTTTGTGCCCACGACCTCCGTCCTTGCGGACAAAATGAGTAAAGGTCGTGCGCTTTTTTAGCAGGCGCACAAATTGTTTTGTTCACGGGAGAGTACTGCTGGACGGCTCGTCTCGACCCAGAGCGGCCCTTAGGGAACGTCTGCTCCTGAGCCACTCGATCGCCGCGACCACGCTTGCCCGCTTGTCGCCCGCCGGACCCTAAGCGACCGATCGCGACCAGTAGCTTTAAGAGCCCGAAATCCTAAGTCGATGGAATCAATTCCGACCAAGCTGGTCGCAGGTCTTGCGCTTTTTTTTCACTCAGGGATCAAAATCATCGGCATAGATCTGATCCATTCTGAAAAGACTGACGATGTTTTCCGCCGGACGACCGACGATCAGTTGCTGTTGGGTTGCGTCATAGTCGAACACCATGCTGGCGCCGCCACTGGCTGCTGCACCAAGGACGCTGTTCCAGGCTTGGATCGTCCCCTTCAAGCGGAATCGACCATTGGCCAGGGTGACCGCGCCCGCCTGGTTGATGGCTCCATTGTTCCAGTTCGGGCTGATCACGATGTAATTTCCATCGCTCAATTTCCTGACGCCTTCGCCGACATTGTCGTTCGACATTTTTCCTACCAATGAATTCGCCGCGGAGACTGGTCCGACGAGGCGACGCATATCACGTGTCCAGGTCGAAGCGCCTGCGGCTGTTGCCGAACCGTTGTTCCAGAACTGGCTTCGGACGACGCAAGCGCCACCGCTCAGTGGCGTCGCTGTGCCGTCTCCGACGAAGTCGTTCGTCGTGGATCCGACCAGGGAATTTCCCGTAGAGATCGATCCTGTCGTGCCCGTGCTGCCGTTGCCCCAACTGGCCGCGCCGGCGGAACTCGTGGCCCCATTGGTCCAGAATGGACTGCCGACTACATAGTTGCCGTCGGCTAACGCTCCTATGCCGCCTGATCCGACCGAGTCGCCACTGGTTGCGCCGATCAGCGAGTTGCCCGCTGCGATCCCACCCGATACCCCGACGCTGCCGTCGCCCCATGTCACGGCGCCAGCGTTGGGAACGACTCCACCGTTGCTCAGGTTTGGACTCGACACCACATAATTGCCGTTTGTGAGCGCGACGGCTCCGCCGTTACCCACAGGATAGGGCGCTCCGCCTACGGTTCCGACCAAGGAGTTGCTGCTGGAAATGGAGCCAGTAATACCCGAACTGCCATTACCCCAAGTTGCCGCACCTTTACCGCCGCTCCAAACAGGACTGATGACGACGTAGTTGCCGTTGGTCAGGGCCGTCACGCCGTAATAACCCACCTCATCGCCGCTCGTGGTGCCGACCAGGGAATTGCTCGACGACACGGGACCTGCAATACCCGTCGCACCGTTTCCCCACGTCACCGCGCCTGCCACCAGCGCAGAAGCCAATGTATTGCGCCATTTGAAGCTGATGACAACATAGTTGCCGTTTTCCAATGCGACGATGCCTGCGCCGCCGCCGATGGAAAAATTCGTCCCGTAGCCGACTTGGTCATTCGAACTAGTGCCGACGAGAGAATTGCCCGGACCCACCGCGGCGGAGAAGGCTGCCGTTCCATTCGCCCAGGTGACTGCGCCGGCGCCGGCTGTCGTGCCGTTGTGCCAGTTTGAACTGGCCACGACGTAGTTGCCGTTGGTGAGGGCGACGATTCCGGCGCTGCCGACACGGTCCCCGACCGCCGTCCCGACGAGCGAGTTGGCGGTCGTTACCGGACCGCTGCTGCCCGCCGCTCCGTTCCCCCACGTCACGGCTCCATAATTTGTGTTTGTTCCGCCGTTGTTCCACCTTGGACTGGCGACAACGTAGTTGCCATTGCCTAGCGCAATGACGCTATCTCCGACAAAGTCCATCGTTGTCGTACCGTAGAGCGAATTGCTCGTGGAAACGGCGCCAATGATTCCCGAGTTTCCATTGGCCCAGGTGACGGCACCGAAGTAGGAGTTCGCGGTTCCGTTGTTCCAGGCGGCGGAGCTCACCACGTAGTTGCCGTTGCTGAGCACCGTCACGCCGCCCACCGAATCCAGTGCCGTCGTACCAACGAGCGAGTTGCCGGAACCCACAACACCGCTCAGGCCCGTGCTGCCATTGACCCAGGTGACGGCGCCGGCCTGACCATTCCATTGCGGACTGAGCACGACGAAATTACCGCTGCCAACCACCTTGACCCCACCGCTGCCGACCTGATCGTTTGCCGTGCCTCCCGTCAACGTGCTGATCAGGGCACCTGTCGAACTGAAAAGGTATATCGCTCCTATATTGGAGGGGGCGGCGCTCGGGTCGGTCACTACGATATTGCCGTTGGGCAACGCCGTGACCGAGGTACCGAAAGCAACGCTTACGGGCGGACCATGTATATCGATCTGTGCGCCCAACCCGACCAGCGGGAATGCCATTCCCGCGACCAATATGAAGAGCCAACGCATTCGCATCACCTCCCTCGGAAGTACACATCGCAAATCTCTCTTGCGAGAAGCCGTTCTATCCACGTGTGAGACCTTGGGCGAAAAGAAAACTGCAATCATTGGAGTCAAGGCCGCACACTGTCCTGTACGGATGGGAATGATATTGCGCTCACAAGCAAGTGGTAATACAAGAGATGCTGCGAACGATTACTAAAGCGGGATTGGATAAGTGACGATCGTCTCCTGCGCAGACGCCATCCGGAGTTGCGGACTTCGTCCGAATCGGTTGGCGATCGAAAGATCCGTCTCGACCCGTTCCAGACAGTCGCAACAGTCTGCTATCGAGAAGATTGAAGATGGGTTCGACCACTGCAAAGAGAGACCGACCTCTGCGCGCGCAAGTGCTTATGTCACGGAGTTTCGCAACGCGTGATGCTCCAGAAACTGTTCGAACTCTTCCTGCGACATGGGCTTGCAATACCAGAATCCCTGCGCCTGATCGCAGCCCATGACTTTGAGTTGTCGATGCTGAAGTTCGGTTTCAACGCCTTCGGCGACCACACGTAACTTCAAGTTGTGCGCCATCGCGATGATGGCCGCGCATAGCGTATCTGCGCTCTCACTGGTGCCAACGCCATCGATGAAGGCCTTGTCGATCTTCAGTTTGTCGACTGGCAATTTCGATAACGCCGCAAAAGAAGAGTAGCCGGTGCCGAAGTCGTCTATGGCGACACCCATCCCGATCGAACGCAGTTCGTGAAGGGCCGTACTCGTTTGCTGCACGTTTTCCATCAGGGCCGTTTCTGTCAGTTCCAATTCGAGCGAATGTCGCGGAAGTGCCAGCATCGCCGACAACTGCGCCAGTCGTTCGCACAGGTCCCCTCGAATCAGCTGATGCACGGATACGTTGACCGCCACGCAGACCGATGCGCGTCCTTCGTTCTGCCCCTGCCGTAATCGACCGCACACCTGCTCCAGCACCCACAGGCCGACCTCGTGGATCATGCCGGTATCTTCAAGAATCGGAATGAACTCTGCCGGAGTCACGTTTCCGTGTTCGGCGCTTTGCCACCGCAGCAGCACCTCGACGCTACATACCTGGTCGCTACCCAGGTCCATCTGCGCTTGATAGGCCAGATGCAACTCGCCATTGGTCAGCGCTTGGCGAAGGCTCGTCTCCAAAGCCAGGCGACGTGAAACCTGGGCAACCATTTCCTGCTGGAAGACACGGAAAGCGTTGCGTCCACTTTGTTTTGCGTAGTACATCGCCGAGTCTGCGTATTGGATCAGCAGCGAGGGGTCCGTCGCATGCGTCGGGCTCAAACTGATCCCCAACGACAAAGTGACGACGACGTCCGAAGCTTCGACATGCAGCGGTGTCGCAAACGCATCGAGCAGCAATTGGGCAGTTCTCACTACCTCGGCGTCGTGCTGCAACCGAGGCAGTATCACGGTGAACTCATCGCCTCCCAACCGCGCGACGCTGGCTTCCGCCGGCAGTACCTTGCGCAAGCGCTTGGCAGCTTTGATCAAGACCAGATCGCCGAAACGGTGTCCAAGCGAATCGTTGATGTTCTTGAAACGATCCAGGTCGATGAAGAAAAGCGCCACTTTGTCTCCAGCGCGCAGCTGTTCGATCGCGGCGGCCAGTTCCTTCTCGAAGCGAGTGCGATTCGGCAACGCGGTCAAAGCGTCGTAGTTGGCCAAGCGATGCAACTCTTTGAGATGCTGCAATTGGCTCATTCGTTTTTGACGGTAGGCAATAGCCATCAAGAGCAGCATAACGAATGCGGCGGTTGCATAGAGCGCATAAGCCGGTCGAGTTCGCCACGGTGGCGGCGACACGGTCAACGGAATCGACATTGCCACGGGAAGCCAATCGCCATCGCCGTTCATCTGCCGCGCCTGGAAATGGTATTTGCCCGGCGGAAGCGGCTCGTAGCCGACAGAAAGATTCGCCGGCATGTCCTGCCATTGCGCTTGCAATCCCTCAAGGCGGTAGGAAATGGGACGATGATTGCCGAAAGCAGCGAGGTTGAAGCGTGCGCGTGCTTCGGTGTAGTCCGTCTCGAGCGACTCCGCACCAGGGCCGCGCAGGTTGATTCGGCTGTTGGCGCCTACCTCGTAACTGCTAAGCATCACGGGCTGCGGTTCGGCCACGCGAAGGCGCTCCGGGAATATGCGCAAAAGTCCGGACACGCTGCCGAAGTAGACACTGCCGTCCGCAGCAACCGAAGCCGTTCGCCAGTTGATCTCGTTATCGGGGACGCCATCCGCGGCGGCAAACGCAACGAAGCGATCACGCTTGGGATCAAGATTGGCGATGCCACGATTGGTGCCAATCCACAAGATGCCTTTGGCGTCGTCAGCAATAGTGTCGATCGTCTGATCGGGCAATCCGTCGGCGAGCCCGTAGCGTTTGAACCACGGCGTGCCGTCAGCGAACGACGCGCGGTTGAGGCCCGCTTGTGTGCCGACCCACAGCGTGCCGGAAGAATCGACGTGCGTGACGATGACCAGATTGTCCGAAAGGCTGCGCTTGTCATTCGCGTCGTGGCTAAAGCGCTGCGCCTGTCCGGTTGCCGGGTTGAACAGGACGAGACCTTGCGTGGTGCCGAGCCATAACTTTCCGTCTGCCGTTGCACTCAAGCTGAGGACACCGCCCGTCAGCAGTTTGCCGGGCTGTGCGCCAGGGTCGAGCAAATGCAGCGCCGCGTCGCCGGGCGCAAGTGTGGCCAAGCCGATACTACAACCGACCCAAAGGCTTCCAGCCCGATCCAACGCTGCGTCGTTCATATACGAATCGGGAAGTACCTTGCCGTCTGATGTGACCAGCGGATAGCGCTTCGCGCGATGCAGGTCCGGTTGCCACAACAAGAGCCCGTTATTGTTTGTCGGCAGCCAGTAGCCACCGTGCGTGTCAGGAACGATCGCGTGACTGGATAGCGTCGGCTGCGCAAACGACAGCGCTTGGTCGATCTCGGCGTTGCGGTCCTCGATTTGGCCGCTGATTGGGTCGAAAATTCCCACGCTGCCACCGCAGAATGCGACAAGCAGGCGACCGTCGGACAACTCGCGCAGTGCACAGAAGCTATTGCTGCGTCCATCTTGCGCGCGATAGCGAGTCGCACCGTGCTGAGCGACACGCAGACGACTGGCGCCTTCGCTCTGCAGCCCGATCCAAAGATTGTCGCGATGATCCAGGGCCAGTGCCGCGACGCGGTCCGACGGCAAGCTGTATGGGTCGTCGGGATGATGTCGATAAACCGCGCTTTCACCTGTAGCTGGATCGAACCGCAGCAGGCCTATGTGGTGCGCGCCGCCTATCCACAGCGCACCATCGCCGCTGACAGCCAATGCATCGATTCTCCCGTGTGTCCAATCCGGCGGAACGCCTTCCTGGTCGACACGTCGGGTTGCGAGTTCGTAGCGGAACAATCCTTGGACGGTTCCCAGCCACAATTGCTGTTTCGTCGGAGCGATCGCCAGAGCCACCGCTTGCCGCATCGACGCGATCTGATCCGCGTGTGATGCCCCGTCGACGTCAAGAACAAAGATGCGGCCATCTACACAGCCGACGAACAACTGCCGGCCGTCCTCACTGAGAGCCAGTGCAGTGACTCTTGGCTGGGCGCCATTGTCGAGATCCACGGGAGTTGCGTTGCGTGTTTGCGGATCGAACCGGAACAGTCCTAGGTCGGTACTGATCCATAGCCTTTCGTTGCGATCGGCGAGGATGTGGGTACCACGACCGACGTGATCGCTGCCGCGCGCCAGCACGAACGCCTCGACATCTCCCGTGGCCGTATCCAAGCGCTGCAGTATGCCGGCAAAGCTCAGGATCCACATCGCATCGTGAGTCTGCGCAATATCGGCGTTGGTCCGACTGACAAGAGTATTGCGCTGGGCGGGGTCGCGATCGATCGTGCGCACGTTCTGCCCGTCATAGCGGTGTATGCCATTGTCGCCGGCAAACCAGACGAAGCCGTAACGATCGACGAAGGCTGCGTGGATAGGACTGCTCGCCATGCCTTGGCGGACGCCGACGGACTCGAAAGCCGGCTCAGGCATCGATGCAACTAGCGCAGGTTCTCGTGCGGCACCATCCGTTATTGACAGTGCCGTGAGAGCTGCCGCCACCAATGCTCGCGCGCAGCACAAAAACGGATTCATGTTGATTGGGCTACTCGCTCTTCGCAGAGTCCGAGCCTCTAGAGTATCGCGATTGCGCAACAGAGATTAGGGAACCGGCTCGAAAGGACAATGATGGGTGACATCTTCGCGATATCTACCGCTTCCGACCCAAAGCAGACACTCTCCAGTGACTAACAGCACTGAGCTGTATTCGAAACATTGGGCAAGCTATTGGGTACCCCGTTAGGCGCGCTGCCAGCGCACAGGGCGGGCAGGCATACCTCAGGCGTACGCGAAGGAGGATGTATGTTTAAGCCAGGTGTCGCAATCCTGTCCGTAACGTTGTCGTTGGCGGCGAGCATGGTATGCGCGTCGGGGAATCCCTTTGTGGGCAAGTGGAAACTCGTGGCATCAAAGAGCCGCATGCCAGACGAGATGAAGGTGCAACTCAAGGACGGCAACACGTACGCGTTCGATTTCGGCGGGGGCGTCGAAACGATCGTGGTGGATGGGAGCGACCAACCGGGCGTCGAAGGATCGCTCCTTTCGGTCAATGCCCAAGCGCCCGACACTTGGATCGTGAAGCGCAAGATAGGCGGTCGGATATCGATCAACGCAACGTGGAAGCTCTCGAGCGACGGCAGCACGCTCAAGGACTATTTCCGCCAGTTCGAGGCCGACGGTTCCACGACCAGCATCGATTACGTCTACCGGCGCACTGGCGAAGGATGGGGCTTTGCAGGCGACTGGCAGAGCATCACGGAGACGGTCAACTCACCGTATGTTTTAGAGTTGCAGGAGTTTCAGGGTGACGGCCTATCCATCGTTGATCCAGTGGAGCGTCGGACGAGAAGCGCAAAGGTCGAAGGCCAAGTTGAACCCAGTGGCAGCGCCAATGCCACATCGAACGCGGACCAAGGTCGTTCTTCCTCATTCCGGCACGTGGACGAGCACACTATGGTGGTCACCGACAAGACCCACGGAAAGGTGACGGTTACCGAAGAGTTTGTGCTCTCGGCCGACTTGAAGGTATTGACCATGACGGTACACGCTGTTTCTCTCGTCAGGCCTTACGTGCTGGTGTTCCGGCGGACATAGGGCATCGCTGCTCGCGCCCGACGAGATACGACAGATTCAGCGGCCGCTTTCCGGCAATGGCCAGCAATTGCGCAATGACCAGTGTTGGCCGAACGCTGACGAACTCGACCTGCAACTCTCGACCCGAACGCGCCGTTCGCAAACGACAGCTTTCGGGTAGCCGCTGTCGTTTTTTACGAATATCGTTTCTACGGGAGCTTGGCAAAAGCAGCGAGAATGGCGCGCGCTTGGTTAGCACAATCGCGGGGAACCACGATTCGGCGAATGTTATTGATCTCTATTCGAACGCCTGGGAGCGCGCCGCCAACGCTGCCGTCCTGTACAAAAGCAGGAATGTCGTTCTCGTTAAGTAGGCTGAGCATCGCGGACAGTTCAGATTCAGACCGAGGCTCGACCACTGAGATTAGACTCATTCGACACCTAACGCTTTATCTGTTGAGATTTGCGTAGTCTAAGTGCCGAGAGCCCGGTGTGCACGCCGTTTGGGACCGATTCTTCACCGCGCCAAGCTGTAGGCTGCCCATCGTCGCATTTGGCGATGGACGCGTCGCGACCCTGAGGTGACATTCGCGAGCGACCGCTTCTGGGCAGGCACTACATCTCGGGCAATGTCACGGTCGGCCGCAGTACGCACTCCATCATCAGCCGAGCGCTTGGCTACAGGTTACATCCTGAGGGAGCGGGTCCAGTTCGCTGGAGATTGAGGCTGCCGGAAAGTCCATTGTTCTCGCCGCCAGTGAACTGGTAATTCAAAATCATGCTGTTGCAATTTTGAAACGTGATGCTTGCAGTTCCAACGAGCACACCGTTGGTTACAGGAGGGCTATTGAATACACCGCCGGAATTCTCGTAAATGCCAACATTGTCGATGGGCGTGTTTGCGCTGATAGTCGCCAGCGCCGACGAGTACAAGGTGTACCAGTCCTGGCTCGCGCCCCCACCGATCTGCTGACCATTAGTCTTGAACGTATACCAAGCGGCAAACAGAGTGGAGATGCTCGGATTGATGTCGAAAACCAATCCCTGTCCGTTTGTGGTGGGATTGAACCAACTTCCAGATAACAGATACCCCAAGGGCGCACCGCCGCTATCTCCGGTTGGTGAACAGGTCACGTTGGGCGTGAGGCGATCCATCAAGACTTGACCTTGGCGACCACTGCCATCGGTGAACTGATACGCCAACGAACCGTGCTGACAGTCGTTGAACTGAATGGTCGCGCTTCCAACATTCCGAGAGTTCAGCGCGGGCGGACCGTTGAGATTGCCGCCGTCGACTTCATCGATTTCCAACGTTCCGGTTGCGCCACGACTGCTCACATTTCCAAACAAAACATACCACCGACGCCCGCCGGCAACGGTGCCGTCGTAAGTGAACCAGCCAGCGAACAAGAGTCCTTGCCCAGGTCCGTTCAAGTCTGGGTAGACCTCAATCTCGAATCCTTGCCCACTCGTTGCTGGGTTGTACCAGGAACCGGTCAGGCCGTGTTGGTCGAGATTGACTGCGCTAGCGACAGCCACCTGTTTGACGACTCGGATGCGCCGGTTCCCTCCATCGAACAGCAAGATGTTGCCTGACGAATCTACCGCCAGACCTGAGGCGACATCGATGTTTGCATCCAAAGCGCGGCCACCGTCGCCGGAAAACCCTCGGCTGCCACTTATGCCTGCGACAGTCGAGATGATTCCGTTGGGGTCCAGCTTGCGGATACGATTGTCAACAGAGGAACCCGTGCTGATATACATGTTTCCTGCAGGATCAAAGGCAATCCGGAGAGGATTTAGAGCCGCTGCTATGCCAGGACCACCGTCACCAGGGTTACCTTGGGCTTGCGAAGGCGAGTATGTAGTTCCATTTCCAGCGACAGTACGAATAACGCCTTGGGGATCAACGCAGCGAACTCTGCCGTTTCCAGGATCCGCAATGCAAACGTTTCTTTTGGCATCAAAGGCGACATCGTAAGGATCGTCAAGCATCGCATCGGTTGCTGGACCCCCATCACCAGCAAATCCGCCGCCCTGACCGCGTCCAGCGGCGCCACTGCCAGCAAACGTTGTGATAACGCCCGTTGCCGCATCCACTCGCCGAATGCGATGGTTGAAGTGATCCGCTATGAAGATATTCCCTTCGCGGTCAAGTTTTATGCCCGCTTGTTCTTCCGCCAACAGGGCACCAGTGGCTGGACCTCCATCACCACTGAAACCACAAGCTTGGATGCTTGTGGTAGGACCTACGATCGTGTGGACCAAGCCGTCTATCCCCACTCGGCGCACAGAGCAAAAGTCGGAGTACAAAACATCTCCGAGAGGGTCTACCGCAACTCCGGAGGGCTCCATCCCGGCTTGTAGCGCCTCGATACCTTCGTGGAAAAAACCTGGAATCGGTCCCACACCAACGCCTGCAACTATGAAAATATGCCCCGACGGATCGATCCTCCTAATGCGCTGGTTGCCGCGACTCTCCACTTCCAGAATATTTCCTGCTGCGTCGAAACCGATGGGTCCAGCGTCCCCGAAGACTGCCGCCAGCGCAGGGCTTCCGCCAGCACCAATTCCAGCCGGGCCGATTCCCGCCACCGTCATCAACAATCCGGTGATCGCATCGATGCGTCGAATTCGGTGAGCTTCCTTCTCGCTCACGATAATGTCGCCATTGGGAGCGACAGAAAGTTCGAGGGGAATCATCGGAGCATCTTTCGCCATCACGCCGTCAGACGACAATCCGGATGTTCCGTTGCCACCGACGAGTGAAAGCAATCCACTTGCTTCCACGCGCCAGATTTGCGACCCGTACGTAAACAAGAGCCGGTCTTGCAAGTCAACTGCAAGGGTGGCCGGGGCCGCGCAGGTCTGGGTCGCTGCTACTCCATCAGTCGGATCGAGAAGTCCGCCGCCCACAACCGTGCTAACGATACCATCCAATCCAATGCGTCGTATTCTCTGCGTCGAATAGTCCTGGACGTAAACAACTCCCTGCGAATTCAAAGCAAGGTAGCCCGGATAGCTAAAGGCTGCTTGCGTTGCCGGTCCGCCATCGCCAGAGAACCCCGCCGTGCCATTCCCAGCGAACGTCGTGATGATGCCCGACGTGTCGATCTTCCGTATTCTGTGGTTACCCGGATCGAGGACAAAGACATTCCCCTGGGCATCTACAGCGACGCCTCCCGTTGGCGTGTAGAGTTGCGCTTGCGTCGCCGGCCCGCCATCACCGGAGTAACCTTTTTGTCCGGTCCCAGCTATCGTGTGAACGATATTGGTACCTGCGTCAATCTTACGAACTCGATTGTTGGCGGCAGAATCCGCGATGTAGATGTTTCCTGCACGGTCGACCGCCAGACTGTTAGGCCAATTGAACTGCGCCTCAGTTGCCGGCCCGCCGTCGCCGGAGAAGCCGACAACCCCAGTACCCCCAATCGTGGTGATCCGACCGCTCTGATGATCGATCTTGCGTATTCGCCCGCCGGTTTCCTCTCCCGTGTAAATATTGCCCGCAGTGTCGACAGCGGTCGTTTGGGCCTCCAAGAGAGCCAGCGTCGCGAGCCGACCGTCTCCAACAAAATTGCCCACACCAGCGATTGTGGTGATGTCGCCAGGCCCGATTTGATCATACGTAGGGGACACGTAGAGAAATTCGGCGAAGGACTCACCATTGGAGTTCGATACCCGAACCTCAGCTAGTGCCGTAGCGAAAGCACCGTCGCCCAGCGGCGGCGTAGTCACCTGGAGCTGCGAGCCGCTTAGGACATGAATGCCGATCCCCGAGTTCCGGTTGAACTTCGCGGTGGTGTCTGCGGTGAAGCCGCTGCCGGTGATCGTGACGAGCGTTCCGCCCGCCACGGGACCCTGAGACGGCGAAATAGAATCTATGCCCGGGGTGTTAGTTTGCGCAAACGCTGTTGACCCGATCAAGGCGAAACAGAACACTACGGAGCCGGCGAATGTGAGTATCCGAATACACGGTGCCATAGTGCCCCCTAGGCCTCCTGCTCGCAAGAACAAGACGCTACTCCACTATGCGCTACGACTCAATCGCTAACCGATTCCCGCCTCCGATTGAAGAACGTGCGATAACGTCGAATCAAGTTCCGTGCATTCGGTTGTCTATTGGTTTGCAGGTTGGAGTTTGAGGTAGGTGGCATCTGACAGTGGCCGAACCGCGACCGAGAACGACCTAACTATTCGTGTATGGACTCCTTGTGCAAGTGATCGGTTTTTGGATTGGTGCCGGCGTTTGGGAATGAAGTCGGTTGCAGTCGTGTATTCGGCCTTGGGGTGAGCGGTAAGCGCTCGGGCCATGATGCAATCCGCGAATCGAAAGCCAATCGGTACAAGCGGCTTCGTGAGCCAGAAGAGTTATCGGCTTGATTCGATTCGGGACCGACACATTCGCCATGAGCAGGATCGCCGTGCAACGCGGTGAACAGATGGTCAGAGCGTACGCACGCTGACGTGATTGGGATCGAAGTTTGCGCAGTGATGTTCCATGGCCCAGAGACGACGCGCCATTTTGTTGGCGAGCGCAACGGCGGCTTTATTGTGACCGACGCGTTGTCGCAGATCGATAGCCCATGTTTGCAAGCGGGTAAGGGGTTGCGCTCGCTGCTGGCGAACCTGAGCCGCGCGCAAGGCAGCGCGGGCACCGTGGATGAGCAACAGGCGTAGATAGCTGTCACCGCGCTTGCTGATTCGGCCGAGTCGCCGTTGCGAGCCGGAAGAGTGTTCGCGTGGCGCCAATCCGATCCACGCGGCGAAGTGGCGACCACTGCGGAAGCGATCCAGAGGACCGGTGCTGGCACGCAGTGCGGTAGCGGTAAGCAATCCGAGACCCGGTACTTGCTGATGACGCAGACACACAGGATCGGACTGCGCGATGCTCTGCAGACGCTGCTCGATAGCGATCATCCCCTGCGCCAGACGCGCGAGCTGCTCCAGGAGCTCAGCGAGTGTGTGACGCAAGGGCATCGGCAATCCATATCGCCATCACTGGCCGACGCTCTACCGGCTAGCAACAAGGAGATCGGAAGTAGCAGATTCAAAAACACGCGCACAAGTACATCCTGACGCCCGAAGCTGGCCGTTACCCGTCCTGGCGGGAAAGATTGGTGAAGTGGATTACCCACGACGAGGGCTTACGAATTATACAACGCTGCTCTGCGCAGCTTGTATTGCTGCCTACACTAAACGAACTATTCTCGACCGTCTCGAATGGGTGGTTTGCGGCAATCAGCGCTCGGCCACAGCCACCGCCACCCGCAATAATCTGCTTGGCTGACCGATCGAGATCTGAGATATCTTGACCCCCATTGCTGCAAGTTGCAGCACGCGACTCAGAGGGAATAGCATGCCTTCGGTTCGATTCGAATGGCGCGATCGACGACAGGGGGGCGAATGATACTCTTGCAACGGCTTGTGCTCGAAGGGCTCGTGTCGGTCATGCGTGCTCTTGTTGGCTGCGACGCCAAGATCAGGAATGCCTTCGTCTGCACGCCCCCCCGCACTGCAGTGTCGAGACTACGATTTCTGCTTGCCTCGGCACTTGTCTCATTCGCGACCGCGGTTAGCGCGCAAGTAGCAAGCCATCAGGGTTTGTGGTGGGCCGCGCCGGCAGGGTCCGAGTCTGGGTGGGGGATCAACCTAACGCACCAAGGCGACGCAATATTCGCAACCTGGTTCACCTATGACGAGAATGGCCGTGATCTATGGCTCGTGGCGTTGTTGCAAGCCACTGCGCCCGACTCGTTCGCCGGTGATATCTATCGCACGACGGGTCCAGGACTTTCCAACGTTGGTTTCGATCCGACCAAGGTGACCGAGCGGCTGGTGGGTCATGCATCTCTGACTCTCGCCGATGCAAGCAGTGCGACTTTCACCTACACGGTCGGCAGCATCACGCAATCCAAGTTGATTGCTCCCCAGGCATTTCGTCTCCCGCCCACCTGTCGGATGAGCACCCCGGACGCACTGCAAATAGCCGGCAACTACACCGGGCTGTGGTGGTCGGCGCCGGCGGGGTCGCAGTCCGGCTGGGGCATCAACTTCGCGCATCAGGAGGATGTCATCTTCGCCACTTGGTTCACATACGACACGGACGGCGAACCACTGTGGCTGGCAGCGGCGATGACGCGGCAGGACGGCCTATGGTCTGGTGACCTGTTTCGCACAAGCGGCCCTGCGTTCGGCGCGACGTTCGACCCTTCGAAAGTGACCGAAACAACGGTGGGCTCCGCCACGCTGCAGGCCGGTTACGAGGACTACCAGGCCGACGGCAATACCGCGACGTTCACCTACCACGTCGGCAGCCTGACACGATCACAGTTGCTGACACGCGAAGTTTTCGAGGCGCAAGTGAGCGACTGCACGCAGATCTACACGGTGAATCAAATTCGCGACGCTTTTGCACAGGCGCAGGCCGCAGACCTGAGCGCAGCAATCGGGTTTGCCAGAGATCGTGGTTTGAGTGCATTCCATGTGGACTTTCTCACAGGGTCCGCTCCAGGCACGACGCTACACTACGAGCGCGACCACATGCTGGGCAACCTCAGCGGCGGAGCAAGAATCGCCGGTTACAAGCTGCCATTCAACCAGATGATCCAGCTCACGTCCGACGTCACGCAGGTGCGTTATCCGGCCGACTATCAGGCAGCGGCGAAGACAGTCGCAGTCGACGATCCCTATTGCAACCCCGCTCCGGACACGATTGTGTTTCCTGCAGCTTATCTCGGCCAGCACGCGCTGCCCGAAGTAAAACTCGTTGCTCATGGAACAAGTTTCCGTCGCATCGCGTGGCTCAAAGATGTCTGGTCCAAACCGAATCCCAGTTACATTCCGGGATGTCGTGGCGACACGCGCCAGGCATTTTCGGCGACGCTTGCTCGTCTGAAGAAGCTTGGAACCGACGCGATCTTCGTCACACCGTGGACGAGCTTTGACACGTCAGTGACGCCGTGGCGCGTACTGAACCCTGCCGAGACACGCTCATCGACTATCGACGACGACGATCTCGAATGGATTGTGCAGACGGCGAAGGCCGCCGGTTTCGCGGTCTACTGGCGCAACCAAATTCAGGGCGCCCAAAGCGCCGACGGCCAGCCACTGCCGTCTCCATCACCGACAGTGGAAAATGTTTTGAAGTCCTATGACGCGCTGGAAAGCTATCTTAAGGAGCGTGGAGCTTTCCTGCAGCGTATCGGAGTGGACGGCGTGTCGCTTACGTCGTGGTACTGGGCAGGATTTCGGACCATTCTTGATGAGCCCACGTACCTTGATCGGACGCGGAGGCTGATCCAGAACCTCAAGACGACATATTCCGGCAAGATCATGTACGACGCCTCGAGTGACGTCGCAAGCGACGACTATCTATCGACCGCGATCGATTACTACATGGGACTGGATTTCCCGACCCTCAGTCAGGCCGAGCTGAATCAATTGTCCGTCGCGATCCTCAAGCCAAAATTCGTGTCCATAGTGCAGGACATTGTCTCGAGGGTCAACGGCAAACCGATCATCTGGGACATTGACTTGGCGTCACGCGCCGACGTGCTGGCGACAGCAGACTATCTTGAGGAAACGTTCTGTACACCGAGCCCGGCCAACTGCACGCAGGAAACCAAGCAAGCCGATTTCGGATTGCAAGCGATCGTTCACGAGGCGGCGCTCGAAGCCATTTTCGAAACCGCGCCAGCGCCATTCGGCATCGACGTTCAATATTGGATGGACGACAACTTGCTGCCAACCACGACGTTTCCGAACGTCGCCGTTTCGATCCGCGGCAAGCCAGCCGAAGCAATTATTCAGCAATGGTTTGCGAGATAGATTGGTGTCATCGTCGCCGCCTTCATGCGCATGCCGCGGGGAACATTGCGCCGCGAGGTCTTGATAAGTGACGTGCGTTACACCCCAATGATCGATGCGGAAGGCTTCAAGCTCATAAAGACGAGTCACCGACGCGACGAGAGCCTGCACTGGACCGACCTTGTCAGCGGCGACGCTGCGCTCTCGAGTTCACATTACGGGAAACGCCCGTCACCCTGCGGAGGGGCACCATGCCCCAGCCGATTTGCGGGGCCGGAACAGTAACTCGGCCGCTGGTGCATCCCTGGAAGCTTGCATCGACCGCGCGCCACTGAGCCGCGGAGGTGGGTCGCCGTGTCGATCGCCACAATCGCCAGCGGCCAAGGCGTGTGTGACCCGAGCAAAGAGCGCTTTGGCTGCCGCGTTAAAAATTCAATCGACGACGTCGGAGAGTCGAGCTCTCAAGCGGGGAACAGAGAAGTCGAGAAATGCGCGCAATTTCAGCGGCAGCCGTCCCTGACCTGTATAGACCAGACTCGCTGGCCATGGCGTGGGTTCAAACTTGCTGAGCACGACATCGAGCTCTCCGGCCGCTTGAGCGAAAGCAATCTGATACGAGAGCACGCGCGTGACTCCTGCGCCGGAAATGGCCGCTGCAATGGCAGCTTCAGCCGTATTGACGACAAGGCGTGAGTGGATCGCCACGAATTCGTCAGTTTTCCCCGCCGGGAATTTCCAAGCATGCGCTGACGTAAGCCCGTCGAATGAAATGCAGTCGTGCTTGCTGAGCTGGTCCGGACGCTTTGGCCTACCGCGGTCGGCGAAGTAATCTGGACTGCCGCAGACGACCTGTCGAATAGAGCCGATACGAGTGGCGACGAGGGCACTGTCGGGCAGCTCACCGATGCGCACAGCGAGATCGACGTGATCGTCCAGGAGATTGATGATCCGATCGCCGAGAACGAGGCGGACATCTACCTCCGGATACGCCTTTAAGAACTCTGTGGCTACCGGTACGACGTGTATCCGACCAAAAACAATCGGTGCCGTAACGACCAGGTCACCACGCGGCGCGCCGTATTCGCCGGCTGCCGCGCGCTCGGCATCGGCGACATCGTTGAGTATCTGCTTGCACGCGTCGACATACGCCTGCCCCGCATCAGTTAGCGTCAATCGCCGAGTTGAGCGATGCAGAAGCCGAGATCCAATATGAGCCTCCAATTCGGAAACCTTTCGACTCACCGTGGGCAACGGCATTTTCAGTTTCCGGCCAGCGGCGGACAGACTGCCCGACTCAACGGCAGTCAGCAGCACTCGCATGGCTTCGAGGCGGTCCATCAGTATTCCATAATTTGGAAGTGTGTATACAGAATATGATATCTAGTACCAAAATACGATAGTCAATATTCTAGCGGGGCATTGGGCCATCCCGGTCCTATCCTGAGGAAATAACAATGTCTCGTATTGCAATCCCGGCCTCGATCAGCGCGGCGCCGGCCGCTTCGCAGCCGATGCTCGAAGGCGTCAATAAGCAGCTCGGCGTCGTACCGAATTTGTTCCGTCTTGTATCCAATAGCCCGGCCGCGCTGGAAGGATATCTGGGACTATCCGGCGCATTGAGCAAGGGCGCACTGCCTGCGCCAACGCGCGAGCGTATCGCGCTGGCCATCGCCGAAATCAACGGTTGCAGCTATTGCCTGTCCGCGCACGCATATCTGGGTAAGAATCTCGCCAAGCTCGACGATGCTGAGATGACTGCCAATCGCAGCGGCGCCTCCAACGACACGAAGGCAGATGCCGCCGTACGGTTTGCGGCCAAAGTCGCGCGCGCGCGTGGCCACGTGCAACAAGAAGATGTTCGCGCCATCAAGTCGGCCGGCTACGACGATGCGCAGATCATCGAGATCGTGTTGCACGTTGCGCTCAACACTTGGACCAACTACATCAACGAAGTCGCACAAACCGAAATCGATTTTCCCATCGTGACCGCTCGCAAGGCTGCGTGAATTGCAGGACAAGTTGCAGAATCGGCCGGTGACATGGGATATGTCACCGCGCCCAACAAGCAAGCTCCGACGATTGGCACTTAGTCATGACGCATCCACCGTATGGGAACGATGCAAGCTTAAATGTAAAAACTACACCGAGGCTGGACCATGCCACCTGATGCACCGACATGCCAGAGGACCAGCATGTCCACCTCTCAAATCGACCAGCCGTCGGGATGGGGCGATGGAACACTGAAAAACATTTACAGCTACCGCGTGGGGCGGTGCTGCAGCCGGTGATGTCTTACTGGGACTTCCACCGGGAACCCTTGACGGCATCTCCGCGAAAATCGCGTTCGAAGGCGTTGCGGTGCTTGCGTGCACGGTGCCGGATCCTCAGGCGCCACCGCAAATTGGACACACCGATGGCGCCGACAACCAGATTGTCGAAAGCACTGACCTCCCCTATCCGGTCATCGGCTGGATGATGATGCAATGGGAGCACAAGCGCACTTTGCAGCTGTCCCCTGATGCTCGCAAAGCCTACTGATACATAGGCCCAGTACCGCTGCCTATTCCAAACTGAACCCGTAGTAGCAATCATCGAGCGGCGCCAGCGTCTTCGCCTGCCGCTCGCTATGGTTTTGATCGACCTGTGAAGGTCAAATGCAGCCAATAAATTCACAGGTCTTGGCACTAACCTTTGCGAGTGACGACGCAGTCTATGCGGGGGGATTTTTTTATAAGGTCAACGGTGTTGTAACAGCTCCGCCAGTCGCTTCAAACTGCCGAAACCAACAGCTCAGCCTCGTGTTCTCCTTTTCCAACTGGACTCATCCAAACGCAACGTGTAGATTATCGCCTCTCCAAAATGTTGCCTTCTTCGTCATCCCTCCATTTCGCAGGTCCTGATGAAGCGGAGGCGGTTGAGCCGATCGTTATCGAGCCCACACAGGAATAACAATGAACAGTCGGAAAACTTGCGGCATAGCGGTTCTGTTTTCAGCACTTGGGTTTTCTAGCGTAACCGCGGGGTACGATCTTGTTCCTCTGTGGGAATTGCGAAACGTGCCCGCTGCTACGGACACGCTGTACACGACGTATTTCAATGATCATAACTTGGCAATCGACGTTTACAGCAATACCGAGCACGGCGTAGCGGCTTGGGTTCCATGCTCAGTGGACACTTTGAAGGGACCTAACGGAGAAACACCTTATACAGGTACGACCGACTATGAGGACTATTACCTAGATGGGACGACGAAAGTATTTTCCCATGGCTATGATCCCGCTCACGATATGAATTTCACGTGCGCACAGCCGCCAAACTCTACCCCAATATACAGGTTGTATAAGTACACGCCTCAAACTGACCATATCCTTACAACATCGCCGTCTGAGGTCAGTTCATTGGAGGCGCAGGGGTACACTTTCGAACGCGTTGAAGGTTATGTCTTTACGAATAGCCTCCTAGGGGTTCTTCTTCGTCGATATCATATAAATCTGGCGAATGGAGACGTAGAGCATAGATATACTATTAGTTCGAGCGCAGGTAATGCATTAGTTGCTGCGGGCTGGACAGCGGACCCAGCTCTTGGTTATGTCAGCGCGACTTTTAATAACCCGACGATCAATGCGACCGGATTTACCGGGGAGTTTAATGGCGTAAGCGTAACACCTGGCACGTCAACGGCCGTTTCCATACAAAACGTCGTGCCTTCGACAAGCAGTTTTCGCTTAGGCGGGAATGCAGGCTCCTCGCTGAATAGGGCAACAGTCGCGCACGGAGCGTTTGCTTCAAATACTACAAGTAGGCCGGCGCATGCAGTATGGCAGCAGATCTCGTTCGTGCTAAATACTGGTACCTTATTCACCAATGCCAACTTCAGCCACATCCCCATCTACCTCCATTACGCGAGCACAGGGACAAAGACAGATCTTGCATACGAGAAAGTCTACGACGGCATAGCTCTAGTCGTCGCCAAAGCCGGGGCGCGCGCGATTGGTACCTGTGCGTCCGGAAACACCGGTGGCCAGTTGTATATTGAACTCGGCGCCGCCAAGCTGGCTGGCACAGTGAACGGCGCCCCAACCTCGCTGTATTGCGACTCAAACCTAAGCGCACCGTTGCAAAATAATACAGCGTATCAAATTACATTTTCTCTGGATGATAGTGCCAATGTGAAAGTTACTGCCTTGACAACTCCGAACGGCAACCCGCTGACATTTGTGCAGGGAACAACCGTTTTCACCAAACAATATCTGTCTAAATTTTCGTGTCCGAGTACTCCCACGGCCAACATGAGCTATTGCGGCAACCCATTCAGCAATGACGGATTTCCGGTTGCCAATACGGGCTACATCTTTCGCGCACTCTACACTGGAGATGACAGCTCGGAGTCTGCGACCGTCTCGAATCTGAAGGTTCAATGGTTAGACGTGAACGGGAATGTGCTTTAGGCCTCGGCACAAAACTAGAAGTCAGGCAGTGACGGACGTAAAGGCCGCATAGGAACGCAGCTTCAGGGAGCTTCTTGCTGCGAACCTGGGAGGCTCCCGTATTGAAGGAGCCTCCCAGCTTGCATCGAAATTCAAGGGGCGGTGTTCGGCCCCATCCGGACTGTCGCGAACGACAGCTCTGCGTACCCTTGGGTGCGCAGTGCCCGTCAGGAATAGCTGATCGCCTGTCATAGTTCATGGCCTCGCCCTATTGATGAGTTGCAACCCACACTCATCCAGGAGCTGCCATGAACGCTAAAGTTTTCTATCGCACGCCGACGCCACGGCGTCCAAACGTCAGCCGCGCTGCTGCGCTGGTAATAGGCCTGCTGGCTTTCGGGTCCGGAATCCCATTGGTCTCTCAAGCGCAAACGCTTGAGGAATCCAGCGTCTCCACACCGGACGCACTGAAGCAGGCGGTTCAGGACATGCGTGCCGACTATCGCCGTCAGCAGTTTAAGCGACTCGCACGCAATAGTGATCGCGACAGCCTGATTGCTGCGACACTGATCGGAATGCCCACTGAAAGCGATCATCAGCCGCTCGAAGGTCATGACGATGTCGCGAAGCGGCTGATTCGCACGTATGGCAACGATCCGTCCGCACTATTCGCGCTGACGCTGGCCTGCCAAGTGCAGAGCGAAGCATGTGATGACTCGAATGCTTACGACTCGCTGCTGCGAATCGACCCAGGCAACGCAGTGCATTGGCTCATGCTGCCTAATGGCGCCGCCCCGAGCGACGCGCAATTGCATTCTGCCGCCGCGTCGCCGTACGCCGATTCGCACCTGCGCGACATCATTCATATAGTGCGCGAAGCACTGGCGAACCAATCGGCGTCTACGGCGCCAGCCGGCGTTGACGCTCACGAGCTCGCATTGCTGCTGCGACGCGACGCGGTCGATCAGGTCTCTCTGCCGAAATTCGGCGCAGCGCTTGCGATGTGCAAAGCCGCGGTCGAGCCACGTCGAACGGATTGCATTGAACTCGGTCGTCGCCTTGAGGACGATCGCAGCGGCACGATCCTCTCGCGCATGGTCGGCAGCACCATCGTGCGGCGCTTGGTTAAGGGTACGCCGGAAGAAGCCGCTGCCAAGGAGTTGCGGCGCGAATACACATGGTTCAGTGAGCAGCTTGTGGCGAGCCAGGCGCCGTATGCGGAGCGCTTGCAAGACGAGGTCGTTCAGTACGGCGAATGGGAAGCATGGCAGCGCGCGGTCGAGCGGCTGGGGACCACTCGTGTGCCGCCACAAGGTTGGCTGCCCAAGGATCCGCAAAAATTGCTGCTGTCGGAGGAACGGACCCCCGCGCCTGCCCAGTAGAATGATCGCTATCGCAGGCGCGCATCGTCTCGCGCGCTTGTGAGCACCATGGCAAGGGTAGTCACGAATGGCTGTGTTTCCCACGACCCGCTGGAGTTTGATCCAGGCCAGTGATCGGCAGCCCGGCGAAGTGGCTGCCGCATGGGGTGATCTCGTGCGCGACTATCGCCCGGCCATCATTGGTTTCTTTCGCCGGGGCGAGGGTTCACAGGAAGCGGAGGACCTTGCGCAAGAATTCCTGCTGCGTTCGATGCGCGAGAGCTGGTGGTCGCGCGCTGATCCGGAGGTAGGTAGTTTTCGACGGTTCCTGCTCGTGTTGCTCAAACGCTTCCTGTCGATGCAGCGCGATGCGGGTCATCGCCGCTTTGAAGTGAATGGGGTCCCGGTCGAGGAGAGCGATCACGATCAGACACCGGAAAGGCAGTTTGATCTCGAGTTCGCGCTTTGCTTGACCCGGATTGCGCTGACTCAACTGCGGAAAGAGTATGAGACCAACGGTCGCGCCGAACTGTTCGATACATTGCAGCCTTGGTTGTCGGAAATGCCCGAGCACGGCGAACTCGCCGCGCTCAGCGCGTGTGTCGCCGCGACGCCCAATACGCTCGCAGTGCAACTGAAACGATTGCGCGCGCGCTTCCAGAAAGCTGTGCGTGCGGCCCTCGCCGATCTCAGTCTCGATGCCGAGCACGCCGCAGCGGATTTGGATGCGCTACGTGCAGTGCTCGGATCGACTGAGATTGCATGATGGCCACGAAACCGCCACCCGAATCGGGAGCACCTGTCGTGATCGAGTCGGATCTGCTTGGCATTGCCCGCACTGGTCTCTCGGGCGACGGTTCTCCCGATGCAATGCTATGGGACGACCTCGATCTCGACGACCCGGACGATCGCCGCTTTGGCGACTACGAACTGCTGGAACGAATCGGACGCGGCGGCATGGGCGTCGTGTTTCGTGCGCACCAGATCAGCCTAGGCCGCGAAGTTGCAGTCAAGTTCATCGTCGGCGGTCTGGCGGACAACACACGTGCGGTAGCCCGGTTCTTCGGTGAAGCGCGCGCTGCCGCGCGGCTGCATCATCCACACATTGTTCCGGTGTTCGAGGTCGGCAGCACCGAAGGCATGCATTTCTTCTCCATGCCGCTCCTGCGCGGCCAGACACTGGCAGAGCGCATCAGCGTCGCAAAGCTAGCGCACGCGGATAGCGTCGCACTGCTGCTCAAGCTCGGCGCGGCGGTCGAATATGCGCACAGTCTTGGCCTACTACATCTGGATCTCAAACCGGCGAACGTGCTGTTCGATGAACATTCGCAGCCGCTGATTGGCGACTTTGGACTGGCACGACACATGGATGTATCAGGCGGCGTCGACGCACAAGAGGTGTCAGGCACTCCGGCATACATGGCACCGGAACAAGTTGTAATCAGTCCTCGTCGACTCGACGAACGCACCGATATCTATGCGCTGGGTGGGATTCTGTATGAACTACTGACTGGAGTGCCGCCGCACGGACAGGGCGATGCGAAAGTGCAGATGCAGCAGGCTGCGACCGGAAGCATCTCGCCGCCACGCAAGCTCGATCCGACGATCGAACCAGATCTGGAAGCCATTTGCTTGAAGTGCCTTCGCGTAGATCCGCAACAGCGCTACTCGCAAGTCTCCGAACTCGTCGCCGATCTCGCCCGCTTCCGCGATGGCAATGATGTCAGCGTGCGCAAACCGCGCTGGCACGAACGAGTGGGTCGCAGCGTGCGCCGTCATCCGGGCACAAGCTTGGCGATAGCCGCAGCAACTGTAGCGATGGTCATTGGATTGGTGGCTACGAGTTGGCAGTGGCAGCGTGCCGAGCGCGAGCGGACCGAAGCCGATCGACAGCAGGCGCTGGCTAACGCACAGGCAACAAGGATGCGGCAACTCTCAGGACTGATGGCGGCTGCCTTTCCTACTGGAGCGTCATCGCGCGAGCAGCGGGTCAACAGCGCGCGCGCCGCGGTTGCCTGGCTAAAGCAGAATGCTTCGGACGATCCATCGGCCCAGCGTGCCGTGCTTACGTCTTTCCGCGAAGCTCTGACCGCCGCGAACAAGGCCGATGCTGTGGCCGCGCTACTAGGTGAGGTCGTCGATCAACTCGGCGTCGACTACCGTGAGCAGCAAGCTGATCGGCTGGCACAAAAAGGCGATCGCGACAGTCTGGTCGCAGCCGCGCTGATCGGCATCCCGCGCGGCATTGACGGCGTGTCCACCCCAGCGCATGAAGAAGTATTGCAGCGATTGTTCACGAGCTATCCCAACGATCAGCTTGCGCTATACGTTATCGCGATCGCTTGTCACATCCAGCCACAGAAATGCACGCATCCAGAATTCGACATACGGCTGATCACACAATTTCCTGATAACGCTGTGCACTGGGTACTGGTTCCGAGTGGATCGGAACCAACCGATGTAGAAGTCGCGGCGAATATTCTGCGAGCGGCCGGGGCGAAGGAATTTGACGATCAATTGGCGGCGATGACCGGACTATTGCGTTCCGCGCTGCGCGATCAACAGGTGCCGGATTCGATCCTGCTACCGATGCAGGCCGTTGTCGATCAATCGGAAGTTGCTCCGTCGCTGCGACGAAATGCGGTCGACAGCGTCGCTTTACCAAAATACGCTGAATTCCTGCGCGTGTGCAAGCCGGCGAGCGTGGAAGCCCTGCATATCGCAGGCTTGCGCGATGCCTGTGGAGAGTTCGCTCAAAAAGGCATGCATTCGACAGGCGCATCCATTCTGGCGCGCATGGTCAGCAGTGCGATCCTTCGGCGCCTCTACAAGGGGACGCCGGTGGAGGCCGAAGCGAAGGAATACCGTCGCGAATATACCTGGCTAAGTCAGTCCGTTTGGCTTAACGACTACACCGTCCGGAACCCAGACGATTCCGACGCATTGCAGGACGACATCGCCCGCTACGGCGAATGGGAGGCTTGGCAACGTCAAGCCGAGCGCACCGGTGTCTCGCGTACACCGCCACCGGGTTGGCTGCCAGCTGATCCGCGGATGCTCATGCTGCCGGAGGAGCGTGCAGCGGAACCAGCAAAATGAAGGGTCGCTGCAAGTTTATTACAAGCCCGGCTCAAGGGCCGCTTCGGAGCAGCCAGTCGACTGCGCTCACGGTCTCATAATGGCCGCATGTTGTCAGCTGCATGTTTGCTGTGGACGAGCTGGTGCTATCGACCCTGAGGGCAAATCACGCGAACGACGGCTTCGCGGAATCGAAATGGAGAGCGAAATCGGCGCGACGTTCGGATGGGCTGCGGTAAACTCCGACTCTTCGCGGCTGTGACCACTTAACCCAGCGTTTCAAGGAGGTGACCTATGGGCTACTGGGTTAATACGACCTACATAAATCGCGGGAACGTTGGGGATGTGGCGCAGGCGGTGAAAGCACTTTGCCGGGCCGAAGGAATGGAGGAAATTCCGGCGCCGCTGCAGCGTGAAAGACTAGCCGTTGAGCCGATGCAGTACGACAGCGCTCTGTGCAACGACCTTTGGGGCATCGCTATCTTTCCCGGTGCTCCTTCCTGGAGCGTGATCCACACCGCACCGCTGGAGTTGCTCGCAGAGCGTGCCCCTGGCTCGACGCGCATGCGCCTTGCCGATCTTTGCATTCAACTGTCCGCTCAAGCCTTCCAACTCAACGTTTACGACAGCACTGGGACAATACTTTCTGAAATATCGAAGACGGGAGAAGTGTTAGTGTCTGGATTTAACATGCAGAGCGGAGCCAGTGACCCGTTTGAGTGGCACGGTGAACGACTACGCGAAGAGCTATTCGAGGCGAAGTTCAGGCTACATCCGTTTCAGGACCTCATCGCAGATGCGAGGTTAGGAGACGATAAGGCAGACATCATCGCCCGGCATTTTGGTGCTCAGAATTCAGCGTTCTGCGACAACGGCGTTTCCGTTGATACGCTGATAAATCACAAACCGTTCACTGCACCGGGAGGCCAGGCGCTCTATTTCAGGTGGCCCGGTCGAACCCGCCAGCGCTACTCGGCATGTGCGTCTTGGGCCGAGTATCAAGCAGCAACCGATCGTAAGTGAACCCTTGTTGCGTTTGGCGGCGATTGTACATCGACGAGCCGGAACCGGGGCAATACGTCCATGTCAAAAAACGTTGTGTCACGGAATGGCCCGCGGAATTTCTCGCCAGACCCCGCCGGACGGGAGAAACAATTCCAGCCTTCTTGGCGCCGGATCCGGATGCGCCGGCAAATCGCCTCGACATCCTCCGTGGGCTCGCTTGATGGCACCTCCGAAAATGACTGAGAAGCACATTCTGAAATGGGTTAAGTCTGGTGTACTAGATGACACCCTATGGGTGAGTCTCGGATTCGCATCAAAGCTCGAGCGTCTCGATCGCCTTCATGTCGTATGTGCCATGACGCATGACGAACAGGAAGCGAAGCTCCGCATGGACACGATTTATCTGGAACGCTTTGACCAAGCCTACAGTTGTTATCATGGTGCTCGCCGTATCGATGTGGAGCCCGATGGCGTAAGAGTTACGCTCAACGCGCATGGGCGGAAGGCGCTCGACTTCCGTGAGCAACTTTATTTTGTCTTACCCAAGGGCTTGCGAGGGTGGAAAGCGGCACAGAGGGTCTTTGCACGAATGCCCAAGTACAAGTGCGGAGAGGTGATAGAAATTGCCAAGTTACAACCTTTGACTAATGATTTAGGAAGCCCATGGCCACGTCCGACTGGGAAGAGGTAGCAAGCCAGGCCTACGAAGCCTTCGACGCCGGCAATCTAAAAGAAGCGGCGACTTGCTTCCCCCATTCATCCCATGAGCCTTGGAACAAGGGCAAGCTCGTCGGACAGAAGGCTCCGCTTCGGCTACGCGACATCTGGGCGATACGCATTCGCTTACAACTTCGCAACAAGAAGCGAGACCTTGCTCTCTTCAACTTGGCCATCGACAGCAAGCTGCGAGCTTGCGACTTGGTGAAGTTGCGAGTGCGCGACGTCGCCCACGGTGCATGCATCGCGCGACGCTCGATCGTGCTGCAACAGAAAACTCAGCGTCCCGTACAGTTCGAAATCACCGAGCAAACGCGAATCGCCGTTTCCGACTGGATAGCGCGAGCATCGCTGCATTCGGACTCCTTCCTGTTTCCGAGCAGACTGCATGATTCGCCACATCTGTCGACGCGGCAATACGCTCGCATCGTGGATGGCTGGATCACCGCCATTGGTCTGGACGCGGCTGCTTATGGAACGCACACGTTGCGACGGACGAAAGCCTCGTTGATCTACCGCCGCACGAAGAACCTTAGGGCGGTGCAACTGCTGCTGGGGCACAGCAAACTCGAAAGCACGATTCGCTATCTCGGCATTGAGGTAGATGATGCCCTCGAAATGGCAGAACAAACGGAAGTGTAGCCTTCCGCATGTCCGACAGCGGCCCTTCGATACGGTCGCTGTTCGGCCATGAGCCGTCACTCGATCGCAAAATCTGCCTTCTCTGGACCTGACGTTCGCGGTTCTCCGCGAGGCTATCTCAATCATCCGGCAAACTCCGGTCTGCTAGCTGTTCCGTTCCAGCGTCGAGGAGCTGTTGTTCAGAAGCGCGGTCCACTAAGCTGATGCGGGTTTGCCGCAGCGGCCGCTTCCGTTAACTGCTTATGGACGAGCCAATAACTGGCCAGCTGTGATAAACACACTGCCATGGACACAACCAAAGACGATGAGATCGAGCGCGAATTGGCCGATACGCTGGCCGAGGGAGCGCTGCTCTGGCGCGTGGTCGAAGGCCTGCACAACTCACGCGGCAAACCACCCGCTGCTGCGCGGTTGCGGACCGAACTGAGCGAACGACTGGGCGCGCTGTCCACACCAGAATTGACACAGTTCCTGCGTCAATTGGATCTTGCGTGGCTCGCCCCCAAGACCCGCATGCACTGGCTGGCGCTCAGCCTCATCTTGGGGCATCTGGCCGATGACGAAGATCTCGACCACGCCTGTGCTTGGCTCGTCGCGCATGGCCGCGCCGCTTGGGAGCACGTACTTCGCACTCCCGACAAATTGAGCGATCTGCTTCCGGCGGGGAAGGTGAACAAGCCGCCCCTGCTCAAGACGTTGCGACTTCCTGCCTGGCGCGTGCTGGAAACGCGGATGAATGAATTTGACGACGGCTGGCCCGAAGAAGTCCGCGAGGCGCTCGTCATGCCCGCCGCATGGCGCGAACGCATGAGTTACATCGGCTGGTTCTACTGGGCTATTCCCACCGAATCCGAACTAGCTGCCGCGCTGCCGCAGCTATGGGCGCGATTCAGCACGACTTGGCGCCCCGATCATCCGGCTTCGCAGGCGCTGCAGCGCCGCTGGTCGCATTTTGTACGCGAAGCCGACGTCGCGGAATTAGGCGTGGTGCGCGTTGGCGACACCTTGTGCATGCGAGGTGAGCGCGGCAAGTGTACTGTATTGGGTATCAACGACGGCATGCCCGGCCCAGACGATGGCTACACACTTTATGACCCACTCCACGGTCGCTACAGTGCCTACGTTCGCGAGGACAACGGGGAAGTCAGTTGGGGCCGATATTTGTCTGGTCGCTACCAGTATCTGCCCGGCGAATCCGACCCCGGAGTCTATGAAGAGCCGGATTTGCCACGATCGCCGGAACAGGACGCGCTGGATGAGGCATACGAAGCTGCCGACCAAGCGATGCAGGACCGCGTCCGCGCCTACCTGCATGCCCACGGTGTTACTGACGTGCGCGTGCAGTTCGCGGCCTTCAAGGAAGGCGCTGAAGAATTGCCGGTGGACAACCTTGACGCTCGTGCTGTGAAAGGGTGTGTGCGATTTGTCGAAACTCACCCGGATACAGGTGAACGTTTCGAGAGTGAGGTGTTGACTGATCCGACTTGGCTTCAGGTGTGCGTTGCGGCTAACTCCATGATGTTGGCGCTAGGCTACCAAGACCACGTCTTTCTCGAAGGTATACGCGTGCGTCGGCCGCGTGCGAAGAATTCCGATGCCGTGGCAACGGCGAAGTTCGTGCTTGGATCTTGAGTCATTGATTCGCGTACTCTCTTACTAATAGACGATATTTTTCCCCGTGCGAAATGCATTTCTCCATCACGTGCTCTTCGGTCCCCAATACGTTGCGCACTCCCTTGCCGAGTAGCATCGCTTCGAGCGGAACACGCTCGTATCGTTTGCCGTCAGTTCCTGTATAGGCTTCCGCAAGAAGTTTGAACTCCTTCTCTGACATTCTCGCCCTGTAATCCGGTGGAGTAATTTCGCGATCTTCGCCACCGTATCGGACATACGGAGGACGTACGGCGCCTTCTACATGGGAGAGGTTTGCCTCAATCCAAGCAAACTCTTCCAAGGGAAAAGTCGCCATTCCGATTTCCAGCCTTTTCAGTTTTTTTAATCGAATGCAGGAACGTAACAGGGGAAACGGCCCTTTGGGCGCACGAATGAAGCCAAACCTCAGGTACTCTAGGCTATGTAAGCCAGCCAGAAAATCGAAACTCTCCACCGGCTGGCTCCAGTCAAGCGTGCCGTCTATTGAGAGATAGCGCAGCCTCTGCGCAGAACTGAGCCCTGAAAAATCCGAAGCACCACGCAGGTTTTCGAGATGCACTGCCTCAAGCGCTGGAAGTGCCCCAATCGGCTTCAAGTCTCTGACTCCGGAAACATATTCCAGCACCAACTCCCGCACGGCTGTTTGCTTCTCCAGAATTTCCAATGTCTTGGGCCTGGCATGACTAAGGCGCAACGCAGTGACTTTGGAGAAGTTCGAAATGGCCGCAAGCTGCTCTTGGCTTGGTTCATGGAACGTCAGTTCACTGAGGTTCGCAAAGGTCTCTGCCCTTCGCCAGTTTCTGTCGCGCTTGTTAATCATCACCCGCGTAATATCCGCCGGAGCATCTGAGAGATCTGCAAAATGGCATGCCCACCTTTCCCTGTTCGGCGTGATGCTCCAGTAGTCACCGGTGCGGTCGAGAAGATCTGCAAAATGATGTTTCATGCGGTGGGGACTAGTCAGTTCAGAAGCAGCCGAATGGTGGCGTGCAACAATTCTGCACAAAAAGGCATGGGCCCTCCAGGTCCGAGGATCCAATGCGGCGCTAGACGCATGCTCGAGATCGGTTTTGAATTGCAATCAGGCAACCCGCTTGCGGCCGTTCGTGACTGTCTCGTGAGGGTCGGAAGTGACGAGTTGGAGGATCCGCTTCTGTGCCAGACTTAGCTCATAGCCTTCGTCCAGTGAAATCCTTGGCTCAGCGGAAGAGGTGCGATGTGTACGCTGTCTATGCAGCGCTGTGAATAAAAAAATCAAGTTCTCGAAGTCAGTAAAGAGACGTCGGACGTTGTCCTTTGAGGCTGTGCGGTAGGATCCGCCGGCAATTCCATTGAGCTGAGACGTTGCACACTGGCCATCTTTACATGTTAAAAGTCTATACCGCTCTTTTGGCGAGCCCCATCCCGTCGTCAACGCTGCGTGCCCCCATGGGATAGTTGGAATCCTTGGATGAGGTGACATGCCACGCCAAGTTCGTGACATGTCACGATTGGCTTTCTCAGAACTTGTTAATTAGGCGAGTACCAAAACGCTGCCACGTTGGAGGCACGCGTTGCCAGTCCGACGTTGACCTGCGGATTGGCGGTGCCAGCCGTTGAACCGCTTCCACATCCGCGGGAGTCGCAAAGATCAGTTTCCGCAATGACGCCCATATACTGGAGTTTGTACGAACTCGGATTCGTCGAGTATCCAGTTGCCGGGCAATTGGCACCACACGTGCTGCTATTGATCCGATTGATCAGGTTAATCCAGTTTTGCGGCGTGACATGGATTCGATAGAACGTTGGACCAAAGAAATTCTGAGTCGTCAGACCAGCGGTGTATCGCACCGTTGAAATGTCCGTGTTACAAAATCCCCCGGAACCGAACCAGACGCCATTAGCGTAATCGTAACTCACAGAGCCTTTTGTTGGGCACGAGTAGGAGGCGCCTACGCCAGTAGCAAAAGCATCGAAGACCAGCGCGATTGGATGTAACGAAGGGTGTGTTGTATCCACCAGGTACGCGAAGAAGCCAAACTGACCAGGGCCGTTTAGTGCATTGGGATTAGGACTCTGAGTCCAGGAGTAGGTTCCATTGGACTGTAAGGTTCCGCTAAAAACATTCATCGCGGGAACAGAAAGCGTCCCCTGTAGAACAAGCTCCTTGGACACCCATACTGGCTGCCCGGAGGAATTGAATGTCAGCTGAGTGAACGCCCAATGTTGAGCGGCGGAACTCCAAGCATAGCCATATATGTCATTGAAGCCGCCGCCAACAACACTCTGATTATGTGGGGTGTACCACGAATTCAGGATCATGCCGGCGTCGAAGCAATGCAGCTGGACACCTGGTGTCGCGGCTGCTTGGCTTTCGGGCTGATAGCCACGCTGCCATTGATAATACGGAGACGGCGGGGTGTAGCCCGTATAAGTCCCCGCATTGTAGTCGAGCAGGCTGCTTATCCATCCGGTGTTGCCGATAGTTTTGGCGCCGTCTTGCCAGCGCACGAGCATGGACCAGCTGTCCTGCAGTACGCCGTTGCCCGGATCGACATATTGTTGTCCGGTCGTAAACAGATTGCTGCTGGAAGAGGGACACGTTGTCGGTGTGAGCTGCGTAAATATCTCCGCCCCTGCCGCTACCTGAAACCCCAGCATGCTCATGCATGCGAACAGATACTTCATGGATTGCATACACTCTCCTTTGTTGGTCGAATGAAAACGTTGTCAAATCGTGCCGCAGGCAGACTAGCTCTTTGTCCCTTCTCATCTCGGACGTTGTATTGCTCACAATCGATCTTGTCGGTGAACTTCCGCGACGACGAATCCGTGATGGCTAAAAACACGCCGCTCGTAACACATATACATTGTTGGTCCCCAATGCCGCTGAGGCCGGCGTCGTATCAGATGCCTATTACCGAAAGTACCATGCGGATTAGAATAATATTCACTGCAAATGTTGACAGTGGAATTTCGGACGTTGATTTGTTCGCGCCTGTTTCTCGTAGTTGTTCCGCGCGCTTACAGATCTCGGGAAATCGCCGCCGTTATGCGACTTTCAACGGCTCGATTTCAAACAGAGATGCGGTTCAGTGTTAAATATCCTGGGCCGAGGAGACGGCTGCTACCGGCCAATTGCAGTCGTGCAGCCGGGTAGCTATCTGTCCGAAAAGCGGTCATTACATGGTGCGTATTCTTGAAGACTTTGCCGGTCGCGCTGGTTTAGTCTGACCACTCCGCTGGCGTCACCTGACGCTCAGGCCGGTGCTGTCCGGAAACTCCAACGCCGGGCGCTGAAGATTGATCTTGCCACCAAGACCCTTGTTCGCCGCGTCGGAATTGGTAACTCAACGTCCGGACCGCCAGAGCCGTTGTACACCAAGCTCCGTCAGGCCACGCACGGCTGTCGAACGCGAATTACCTTAATTATATATTTGAAAGACGCTCTCCTCCGCCGCACCATCCACCACACCCAAACCGCATGTGCCGTCCCCATCGATCCCAACTGTTACTCCCAACGCAAAAAAAAGCTGCGCAAGACTTGCCTGCTGTTGACCAACCGTAGTGCTTAGGTCGATCAGAAAAAAAGCGGCCCCTTGTGCGCCAGTTACGCAAGAAGGCTGTCCGGAGTAAGGCGGAGCAGATACCAGCTCTACTCGAAGAACCGACTTGCCGGAAGCGGAGGTTACTGCCAACAGTTGACCGATTGGGGCGACTAGATGACCGGCCCATGCATTACTGTTCGAAGTAAGCGCCAGTACCGCGACCATAGTGCTAAGTAGAAAGCGGTTCATAAAACTTCCTCACGGTGAAATTTCTGGAGTTGCACTAAATCTATAAAGTCAATTTGTGAATTGGTACTTCATCTGTCAAATCCATTAGCAAATATTTGATCCCTAAAAACCTTCGCGGCAATCAGCCCAACCACGGTTTTGCGCAAGAGGAATCGCACGTGAAAGGTTTGGTTGCTCAACATTGTTGCCGAGCAGATTGCATGTCCCGAGCAAGCGCCTGATATATAGCCAATGGAATCCGTATTCGCAGTTGCATGGATTGTTACGGTGCTACCGTATCCAACTCGGTAACAGGTAGCGCCACAAGAATCGATATGACCTGAGACTGAAACACTGCCCGATCCATTCCCGTCAGTCGGTGTCCCTACAAGCCTAAACCCATATATCTGCGCCATTCCGTATTTGTCGCGTTCAGAAAGATTTCCGCTCTCTCCATAGCCCATAATTGAATCGCATACGCTGGGGGTGGTGCAGATATTTTCCGACCCCGAGGGAGGGCCTGATGGTTCCGGCAACTTGGCCGAAAGATAGACTGTATCGTTTACTGCGCCACACGCTAAGCCGCCATTGTCGGGGTAGTGCATTACCGATGCGAAGTCGTATGCTGTGACCAATGACCCTGACTTGATTCCATAGTTTGCATCCCAAACGCTTGGGCAATTTCCCTGAAGATTGCTGACATCGTTGAGAGTAATGTAAGTGTCACGGTCCTTACGTTGCTGTTCGTGATACATGCCCAAGGCATGCCCCATCTCGTGAAGGATCGCCACACTGTCCCACCTATTCAAAGTCAGGGGCTGGGCTGGAACTCCTTCGTAACCAATCTGCGAGCCACCACCATTGCTGCCTCCACTTTCAACGAGGATGTAATTGCTCGAATACGGATTGCTGGGCGTGTATTGGCCGAATTGCACAGCCGAGGCATCGCTCCACTGCTGGACGGTCTGAAGAAATGTTGTTTGCTGATCTGTCGAGACACTTGCATCGAAAGCTAGGTAAACCACACCCCCCGGCCACTGAGAAACCAGGGCGAACAGTGCGTCAGGTGTGATGGGTACGGGTGTTTCGATTTGCTCTACTGGGACGTAGATATCACCCAGATGAACATAGCGATGACCCGAAATTGATTGTTGTACTTGCAGTTCTTCGCCATGAGACGTTACGACTTTCCCGAGAGGCTGGAGTGCCTCGACGTCCATGCCAAATAGCGCGGAATACGCTGTAACACATATCAGCAGGACGCTTTTTGAACATGGCCTACTTGAAGTAGCCGAAATGTCTGGCTTCCTGACCCGCCCGTCCGTCGCACGCAGCTGTCTTGCTGCGGCTATTCTCATCTTGTGCATAAGTGCGCCTGCTCACTGGACGTATTTAGGCGCCATGTTTTCGGCGCAGACACTGTTATTCGAATACAACTCGGAAAAACCTCGTTACGCGCCACCGGGGCGTCCTTGCGAGCGTGAGCAAACTGTGCGACAAAGGTCGCGCAGAACGCACCCCCCATTTGGGGCTTGACAGGGGGTCAAGACCGTGAAACAGCGAATCCCGACCGAAGCGCTGCTCGAAACGCTGTATCACTCCGTTTCCGCAACCGACGCGCTTACTGAGTTTCTCGAGCAACTCAGCATCGCCACGCGCAGCCATGCGGGCATGGTGCTGATGCATGATTACTCGAGCGGCCGCGGATCGTTGCCAGCGATCGTCGGCATGCAAGCCGACGCCATCATGGCTTACGAACAGCGCTACAGCGCCGATAACGTATGGATGGAACGCATTGCTCCTTCCCTGAGCGTAGGCAGTTTCAATTGTTCGGATGCGTTCATGCCGCTGGCCGAACTGCGCACGACGACTTTCTGGCGCGAATACCTGAGCCTCGTCGACATCGACCATTGCATCGGCATCACCGGGGCGCTGGATGCGCAAAATGCCGCCCAGCTTTCACTGTGCCGCTCGCATCGCGTGGGCCTCTACAACGACGCGGAGCTGGAGCTATGTCGTGCGCTCACACCGCACTGGGTCAACGCCTGTCAGATTCGCCGGCAGCTCGGTACGCTGCACAACACGGTGGTGTCGCTGCAATCGGCACTAGACCGCGTCGCGCTAGCCGTTGCGTTCGTCGATGCGAATGGCTGCGTGCGACGCGTCAACCAGAGTGCCGAGCGCCTGCTCAGTCGCGGCGATGTCGTCGCGCTGCGCAACAATCGACTCGTGGCGCGCGATGCTGCGGGCGGGCGTCGTCTGAGCAATGCGATCGCGGGGGCCACACACGCGACTGGCTCTCTCGCGGATGCGCCGCGGATGACCGCGCGCTTGGTGCTACACGATGCTCACGGGATTCCCGCAGCGTTCGTCAACGTGCATCCGCTGACAACGCGAACGTCCGAATTGGGCGATGCGACGCCGGTGGCAGCGGTCTTCATCCGCTGTACGCTTGGCAATGCGTCCGCAACCCTCGGCGAGGTACTGGTGGAATTGTTCGGCCTCACCAATGCCGAAGCACGGCTCGCCGTTGCCTTGTACTCGGCGGGAGACCTGGCCGCCGCGGCGCAACAAGTCGGCCAAACCGCGGATGCTGCACGATCGTGCTTGAAACTGGTATTCGACAAAACCGGCGCGCATGGCCAGCCGGTTCTCGTGAGGTTGATCAGCGAACTGAACAGCGTGCTCGGCGGCTAAATATGGTATCTGGAATTGACCTGGGTTTTTTCAGCCGAGGGTAAAACCAAGGTCGGATATCAATTTCGCCAACCCCGCCTGGTTGTGCAGGCCGATCTTGTCGTAGATTTGCTTCATTTTCGTCCGCGCAGTATCGACACGGATACCAACGTCCGCGCTAGCCTTGGCGAGATCACCACACGCTTGTAGCGCAACAGCGAATCGCGCTTCGGAAGCCGTGAGCCTGTACAGCGCAATCAGCGCTTCGGACAATCCATTCGCGTCGCTGCCGTTGAGGGGACGAATAAACACCAGCGCTCTGGCCTGGCGCGTTTCCGGATCCGGTGCGCGCGGCACGATCAGCGCATGCACGCTGACGAATGCCGCAGGCTGACCCTGTGCGTCGTGCAACACCAATTGCGAGGTGACATTCGGATTTGCGCCCAATTCCGTGCCGGTCGTCAATGCGGCGGCCACGGCATGATCGAGGGCCTGTGCATCCTGTGGCTGGCGAGCGGCCAGGCGGCGCGCGCGTTGTCCCACCAGCGCTGCACTGCGCAGCAGCCGCTCCGCGCCTTCGTTCATGCGGCAGATCGCGCCAGTCGAATCGAGCAGCACGACCGCGAGCGCGACCTTGTTCAGCGCCTGCTGCATTCTGGTCAGCGTTTCTTCGAGCAAGCCAAGCTTGCGCTGGATCGCACAGGCGTTGACCCAGTGCGGCGTCAACTGCTTGAACAATGCCAAGCTGCTCGGAATAAGGTGCTTATTGCGATGTGAATGAAAGACATTGAGCATTACGACCTTTCCGTGGTCGCGGATTCCGCAGCTGTCAACGCAGTGATCGATGTCAATGAGACTCAAAAATTCGCGCCAATACTCCGTTTGTTTGAGTTCTCTCAGGCTGACGTAGTCATCTGAAAGGTGCGTGCTGCCTGTTTGCGTTTGCGAAGCGTTGCGCTCGAACCAGAGATTCTGCGCCGCATAGCGTTGTTCGTAGGCCATAGCTGCACCCACAGGCAGACCGAGCAATACCGGTACGTGGCCGTTGCCAGTTGCATAGTCGTGAACAACCACGGCGGCGCTATGGGCCTTGGTCACCTGCTGTAATTCAGTGACAAACTCGCCGATATTCTCCGGATGCAATACCGATCGGTAGAGCACGTCGAGGAGACGTTCGCTCCCGTGCATCACTCAAAGCGCCCTATCAATCCGCATCTGTGACTCGAATTTAGCACAGGCCCTCTGCGCGGTGTCGTCAAAGATTTTCTTAGGCTCCGGATCGCGGGAGTTGGTAATAGCAGTACGCGTAATTCCTCGTCGTGAGAAGTGAGACTCGGTCATGACTGTCTCGGAACCCTTTATGACCTGCCACAAATCCCCAGCCTATTCTATGTTCCCACTAGCATGGAACGATTGGCAAAACAACGTAATGGGGTTCCTGAAAGCGGCCGTTTGCGATGGTCCGGTTGGGGTCGTGACCGTCCATTCGATATTCGCGCGCGCCGAAACGCTCCTAGATTGGACGAGTAAACGACCATTGGAACTTGGTCATGGGCTCCGCTTCCCCTAAGCTAAGCGGCCCCAATGCAAGGGACTACTGCGATGCCAAACATTTCCACACTACTGAAAGTTGAGATCACGCGCTTGGCGCGTCGTGAGATAAAGAGGGAACTTGCGTCCGTAAAGAAGACCAATGTTGCGCACCGGCACAACATAGCTGCGCTAAAGCGACAAGTTGCAGCGCTTGAGCAGAAGAGCATGCTGCTTGTCAAACGGGCGCGGTCGGCAAGCGGTTCAGCATCAGCCGAAATGCCTGGACGCCCAGTGCGATTTGTGGCGAAAGGGCTAGTCACGATGCGCAGACGCCTTGGGCTATCTGCCGCACAATTAGGCCGGCTGATCGGAGTTAGCGAACAGTCGATCTACAACTGGGAAACGAAGAAGGCGACGCCACGCAAAGACGCGTTTGCGGCAATCATCGAACTTCGCAGCCTGGGCAAACGCGACGCTCACAGAAGGCTAAGTGAAAAAGCTCCGAAAGCCGCAACCACAACAGCCCGAAAACGCAACAAGACCGCACGTAACAGAGCGAAGCGGGCAAAACGGAAATAGGGGTACAGCGTCATGTCTGGAGAGGTAACGGTTACATTCGTGGATAACCCGCTGGCACCGGATGTGTTCGCGGATGCATGCGCTGGCTGTTTCGTGCATAACGGCGTTCTTAGGGTGACGCTGATCAACGGCCGCGTAAACCATTCGACGATACCCGGTCCGATTAACAACGTTGTCGTCGGCCGGATCGCAATGCCAACTCACATGGCCGAGGCTATGGCAAGAACCATTCTCGAATTGATCGAGAATATGAAGGTGGGGCCGGCTCAGGTCTCTCAGACCAAACCGACTGTGCAATGAGGTAGGCAGACATGTGTTCGCGTTTAAGAGCAGCAACCGGCCACTGTGACTCTTTCATGGCGTCTCAACAAGGGTCGCCACGCTGAGGGTTGTCATCCGACTGATTAGGGACCTTATCGGAGGAGGGCGACTCTCGGCTTCGAATTGAATGATCCGATTCGATCGGTCTTACCCAATCGCATCCAGAATTCGTTTTGCGACCTCCATATCGTCTAGATATCCATCAATCCCATGCCGATTATCGGTATGGTTCCTAACATTCGGGTTGTTTTGAATTCCACGACCGACGTCGAAATTTTCTTCGTCAAGCGGGTACAGAGCGACCACGTCGCGTGTATCGAAGGCGTTGTACCACTGACCGACGGTTTCGGGCCAATGAATAGGGCGATTTAGATCTCTCACCGCCCGAATCCCGAGCGGGCAACCCACAGTGACGAGAAGCGGGACGTTGTACTCGGTAGCATTTTTAAGAACACTATAGGCAACGACGGTACCTAGCGAGTGAGCAACGATGACGGTCGGCTCTTTCGTCAGTAGAGCCTGTACCGTTCTATCCACGGCGACCCTTGCTGCCGGGTTAGTACAATATATATATACATCGCGCGTAAACAATTCGAGTACGCTGCTGTTCATGCCGCCGCCGTTGTGCCTGTCTAGCGTCCTAAGAATGGCTTGGACCCACTTCCAATTCAGTGGCCCTCTAGGCTCCGGGTTGTTGCCATACTCTTCGTCAATCTGCTGCTCGCTGATTCCAGCCTTGCGGCTTATATCTTGTGCAACACTGGCTTGAAAAGCTAAGAACGCCTCGTCCCCCGCACTGCCGCGCGCATGAACTTCCGAGGTAAGTGGTATGGACGCCGCGTGGACGAACTTCTCCAACAAGTCACCGTAGTACGGAAACTCCATGGTCGCCCAATCTGGGATTGATCGATTGATAGAGGCTGCGCCGCGTTTCAGTGATGCGATCCAGTCCTGCTTTAGGTTCTTCGGATCAAGTCCCTGTTGGCCTCTGCCATGGACAAAAACTAGCCTCTCTATCTTTTCGCCCAGCGGCGCACTTCTCCCGGCAAGCGGGTAGCTGGCGGCTGCAGCAGAAGCAAACTTTAGAAATTCGCGGCGACTAGTCATGGTTAACTCGGCAAAGGACGAGGAACGGTTGCTCCGAACAGTTTCGCTTCTACTATGTCCATACCTTTTGGAGAAAAGCAGGTCCATAAGGAAGGTAGGAGATAATCTCCTAAAGCCTGCAGGTCTGACGAAATCTCTACACCCTTTACCCGCAATAGACTCCAGCCTTGAGAAAGCATCGGAAAATACGGAACGCAGGATTTGATTGCATCAACTGAGCCGCCTTTTCGCGAAAGACTCCCGGCCAGAAGCTCGACGTCAAAGAATTTTGTTCTATACTCGCGAAAAAGATTTTCCTCAACCGATCTGACGTCTTGGATAAGATCGGCTGACGCGTATGCGTATGCGGCATAGATCCCGAGCGTTGCGTCGACTGATTTTAGAACGCGTATAAGGTCCCCCATTTGCCGCGCCTCGAAGGTATTCTTTTTTCCCCCTCGAATCCTAAAGATGCCAAAGCGACTTGCAGTAGCAACGGCCGCGTGCAATTCAGCAATTCTTGGACCATCGCTTCGGTAAATTGCACTTAGCTCGGTTCCTGGGGATGGCTCATATGCGACACTGGACACGCTACGTTCGCCAGTGACTACATTGGCAAAGAAATCTTTCAGAACCGCCAGTACGGTGCCGGTTCCATCTGAAAAGCGAACTGACACGGGGACTGCATTCTGCTTGCCCAAATCCGCTATGAGTGTGATATGACCCTTAAGGTCTTCATGCAGATCCGTTACTACCCCTTGGGGCGCGAGTACTCGAGTTACGCGGTTGCCTGACAAAATAAAACCGGATTTGCCCGCAAATTCGTCTGCAACGCCTCGCGCGCGAAAGATTTCTCCCGCTGATTTCGAGAAGCCCACTTTCTCATCTAGTTCTTTTGCAACGACTTCCTCAGGAGGTGGTGGTCCAGGTCGATCATATTCGACAGGCCGATTAATCTTTGAAACAGTATAGACAGCGAGATCGGTGAGGGAGACTGCCGGATCGTCTTTGCCGAGTGGCGGTCCTGTCCGTGGCTTTGCGGAGTGCGCAATATATGTTTCATCGCCTGACACAACTTGAATATCTGGTCTCTGAACAATTGAGATCGAGGGCGCTTGCGCTCTCTTTGGTACCTCACGAACTAGAAAGCGCTTTAGTCTCGAGTTGGCAATGACGTTCTTTTCGCCATCGACTTCGCTCACCATATCCTCGTCGGGGTGCTTGTATGCATCGAGCAAGGTCGTGGTAAATACACCGCTATATGCAGGAACGCTCTTTTCAACGGGAACTTCCCAAGCCGGGTCTCCGACAAGAGTCGCATAGAGCACGTCGACGTCACAGACCATGACCGGAGGGGTGGGCGGCGCGGGGAACGCGAGACTTCCGCGCACACGTTCTGTCTGAATACTGTCGGAGCGGGAGCGACAACAATCGGAAATGATGACTACGTTTGGAATACCGGATTGCTTCGCCAAATAGGTGCTTTCAACCACACTGATTGCTTCATTGGGGTTCTCTGGAGCGCCCGATAGAAGCCAATATTCGGCGTATGCATTGATAAACCCGTGACCAGCAAAGTAAACGACCAACTGATCGATATTTCCGCGATTGACGTAGGCTGCGATCGCGTCGAATACTTCGCTGGTTTTGACCGGATGTTTTGCATCGGTTAAAAGAGCAACATCGAAGTGTTCCCCCTTTAGCCAATCTGCGACGGACTCTGCTCCGGATTTGGCCGCTCGCAGTACGGGCAGATTACCTACGTGATCGATCCCGATTACAACGGCCGCTGCCTTCTTTGGAGGCTTAGCAAACGATACGCGCGCAAATGCCGAAGCAATAAGCGTCAGCGTCGTGACACCGAATTGTCGCCTGAGCATAATTGCCCCCTATGTGTAGATTCGAGCAAGAGACGTATCACCAGCACTTATTGCACGTCCCAAAACGAGAACGGCGATCCGACAAAAATCCCCAGCATCGCTACATGCGTATCGCTCCGCCAGCCCAGATCTATTCCGGCGTTGAAGGCGGACGGCTTCCCGTCATCGGATACTCCACCGATGAAATAGATCGGAAAGTTCACTCCCTTGACGTGCGACACACTGTCGTAGCTCAACACGGGGTCAAGATCAAAACGGCTGGCGGTATAGCGACCTTCCAGTGAATAGATATGGCCCGTAGTCCTTGGCGGGGCGCCAATCGGACCGTTGATACATTTGGTAGGTGCGGAAGACGGCGCCGGACAAAGTACGTTTGAAGTGGCGTCCTTGTAGGCATTTTGGTACTCGAATTTCGCGAGCAGCAACATCCGTTGGTCAGGACCGAGCGTCGTGCCAGCGAAGACCGAACCCGATGTCGGGGTCTTGGAAGTTTGGTTCTTTGCCAGTGTCGAATGATCGAAGTAGGTGAACTGCTGATACCCGATCTTGGCAGTGGCGCCGTAAACGATTGATGGAGACGCATCAGGTTTGTTGTCGTCCAACAAACTGTACTTGGCCAGTGTAAACGCAGCGCTTCCGGCGTTGACTAAGCCGTCCAGTGTTGCCACGTGGGTAGGTGCGTCTGAGTTTTTCGCGATCGGCGAACTTAGCGTTAGCCCGTAGAGGATGCCTTGCTGTTGAGCCGAATCTGGCTGAGAGAGCTTGACTGTCGCGTTTCCACCCGTTTGATTTGCACTAAGCTGAAAAGCGGACTGAAACCCTACCGAACCTGGGTTTGATCCCGTTTGGAGTACGCGCGGCGTTCCCGAGGCTTGCGTTCTGGGAGTTGGCGCTTGCGCACTTGCGACCTGAGGGGGTGAGTGATCGCTCGCAGTCGAGGGGCCATGACTCGGCGTTCTTCCACTTGAGACAAGCAAAGCTTTGGCGTGATCGGCCGCTTGTCGTGCGACTCGTGCGGCGTCCTCTGCATTCCAAGCTGCGACCTCTGCGCGTTTTGCAGCGTCCTCAGCCCGTTGCCATGCCTGCTCGATGTCGTCTGGAGGTAATGTGACTTGTTCCGCGCTATGTACGATTGTCGATCGAAATCCGAACACTGCCAGGATAATCGCAGCGGCCGCGAGCATCAGTATCCTTCGCATTGCTTGCCCCCTTTTCGCGTGATCGATGCACCAACGCTGCACAGCACTCGGCAGCACTAAGACACTTTGAAGATCTTCGCCGTATAACCTGGTGGCTTGTCGCCGCCGCTGCCAATATGAGACTGACCGTGGGCCAGCGTTTGATCGCCGGTTGTGCAATCCTTGCCGGTGACGACGTCAGGCGCATTGACAGTGCAGTTGATCGTTGCACCGACGTCTGCACGGAACTCCCATTGGAGTTCATACTTCCCGCCCGGTAGATCTACGCCCTGCGGGGTGAGGGTCACGTGCTTACCATTACGCATGACCCAGCATTGAGCGTAGACGTACTTTCCCTTCGCCTTGATGGTGCCTTTGACCACTGACATGAGTGCCCCCTTTTCGTCCTGACTCCGCGGATTGCGCGCGCACAAGTTTCGAACCAGCGTTCAGAAGCTGTCGAGCTCATATGGATGGTGTCTTTAGTCGTAGATCAGCGTGGCTAGTTGGCGACCCAACAAGCCATGCCCTCCGACAGTTCCGATTACCGGTGGTCGATGCGTCGGACCAAGAACGGTATCGAATCCCCCTCGTGCGCCCCGGCGCGTCCAGCGCGCCCTCCGACGAACCTACCTATACCACTACGGCGCAGATTGGCTACTGTCAACGTTGACAGTAGCCAATGAAAATCGGGTCCATTACGCCTCTGAACTGCGGACGTTGTTGCCCGCGGCTCAATATGAGCGCAAACGTTATACTTGCGTAGAACGCCGCTGAGGAGACTTTGATGAAGGTATTGCATGGCCTCACGGCACTGCCAGTGCTTACTTTGTTTGCCTCGCCGCTATCGGCATTTGCAGACCCGCCTCTTCCACCTCAATTCAGCGAACTGGGTCACGACTACCCGGGTTTCGAACAAGCCGACCGCGGGCAATTCGCCGTCGCTGATTTTGACCAGGATGGCAGGGACGACTTTGCGTTTGTGGGCGAAACCGGTGCGAGCAACATCTGGGCTCTGTTCGTCGCGGGCAAGAACTCCAGCGGTGAGTTCGTCTTCAAGCAACAAACGCTTATCCCTGATATGGGAGTATTTCGCGTGCTGGCTGTCCCCCAGGTCGCCGGCGCAGCGCATGTCCTGACCATAGGATATGACGGTATCACACGTGAGTACGGCGGTTGGCCGTTGGCGCCGATTCATCAGTTCACCACGCTCGCTTCGCCGACTGGTGCGGCAGTCGGCAACGTCTTAGGTGATGGCGTGCCGCGGGTGGTCGTCCGTACGGATTCGCAGATTGGGGTTTATGACGTCACGACGGGCACTCAGAACTGGCTACAACCGTCTAGCGGCAGCGGCGATATTACGTTGGCGCAGCTCGACGCCGATCCGGCGCTCGAGATTGTGCTCGCCGACAGCGCTCCCGGTTTGGTGCTGGACGGGGCAACCGGGCTCGTCGATTGGCAATACCCGGATTCGTTCGGTTACCTTCTGACGAGTGGAGCGCTTGGCCCAGGCAATGCGAATGAGTTCGTCGGTGGCAGCTACCAGGTGGCCTTTTTTTCTGGCGCTCCCTATTCACCGTTATTTGCGTACACCGATGGTCTTTACTTTAATGTCACCGCGTTGACTGCAGGCGACGTCTTCAGCGACGGTCACAACCAAGTCTTGTTCGCAGGCTCCAATGGCGGCGTGCAGGCCATCGATGGCAGCACGGGGCTGGTAACGCCCCTGCCCAATGCAAATTTTCCATCGAAGTATCTAGCGCTCGCCGACGTCGATGGAACAGGCACGAACGCTATCCTGTTTGCGGATGAATCGAACGTAGGTGTAGCGAGCGCCCAGACCGGCGCCGTCATCTGGCAGGCTACCAGCAGAGTTTCTCAGTTCAATGTTGCAGCCGTCGGAGATATCAATGCCGATGGCACCTCAGAGCTGCTCACGGGATCCGGTGTGAATGTTTGGGGTCAAGGCGCGGCGGGCCTCGAAATCAGCGACATGGCAAGCGGTAAGGTCCTCGCGGACCTTACCGACACAGGAAATGCCAACGACGCCCTGCAGGTCGTACCAAGCAGAATCCTTATTGACAATGAGCTGCCCCAATCGCCGCAAATCGTGCTGGCGGGAACCGCCATATACGATGGCCGCGTTGTCGTCATTGATGGCAAGACCGAGGCCGTCGTACTGCAACTGGGCGCTTATTCGACTGGACCATTTGCGTCGCGCTACATCTCTGACGCAATCCTGATCGACATGGACGGCGACGGGGCGAAGGATATTTTGGTCGCGAGCCAACCGGATCTGGGCTGGGTAGATGGTGCAATGCTGCAGGCGTTCACGATGTCCGGGCAACCCATCTGGAACTCGATTGGAATGGGCACGTCCTCCTATGCAATCAACGGAGTACTTGCACTCTCGCCAGACAGCGGTGCCGGCGACGTTGTCGTGGCCGTGCTGCCTGACAGCCTGCGCGCATTCGACAGGTTGTCGCACTTGGAAACATGGACGCTCGATGTCGCGAACAATGGAGCCGTCGTGGTCCCATATGGAGCTGGCGGAGCCGAGATCGCCATTGAAAACGGATCTACCATTACGTTTTACGATGCCGCAACACGTAACTACCTCCGCCAAATCACTTTGGGCGACAGCATTGATGCCATCACACCACTGGATGGCCGCTTCGACCAACTCCTGGTCTCGAGCGGAGGTGCGCTGCACCTGGTCGACGGTACCGGCAATGTATTGACCTCAACACCCT
>Ga0207639_10000192_pt1 | contig 47328 bp, 44 predicted proteins | sample KBSCornC32_FD_184299 | JGI IMG/M metagenome (GOLD analysis project Ga0207639, IMG submission 184299) | Corn rhizosphere microbial communities from Kellogg Biological Station, Michigan, USA - KBS Corn C3-2 (SPAdes) (version 2) | ecosystem: Host-associated > Plants > Roots > Rhizosphere > Soil ... | reverse complement strand
GAATCTCTGGTGGAGCCAGTGCCCACCCTGCATCCAGGAGACACCGGCCCTGATGCAGCTTCATCACGATCGCCCCGACCTCGCCATCCTCGCGGTCAGCATCGATGAGGATCACGCCTCCTATCGCCGCTTTCTTGCCCGTTTTCACGTCGACCTCAACACCGTCCGCGATCCCGACCAGAAAGTCGCCAAACTCTACGGCACTGACGGCTGGCCCGAGACCTACATCATCGATCGCAAAGGCATCATCCGCCGCAAAATCGTCGGCGATCCCGACTGGTCCAACCCGGAAATCCGCACCTACCTCAATAGCCTCTAGCCTCCCTTCCCGCAACTCGCTATCGTCGCGAAACAGGCTGTCTCAAATATCAAAGGCTGGTAACCCGATCCGTAGACCGGGAATTCTCTATCCCGACGCTTCGCCGCTCGTCCGCGCCCGTTCCAGTAGAAACATTCTCTCCCGTTCATTCCGCGTCATTGCCGCGGCTCGCTCGAATTCGGTCACGGCCTCCGCATGTCGTGACATCCTGGCAAGCAGATCGCCTCTTACACTCGGCAGCAGATGATAGTTCTTCATCACCGGCTCGTTCATCAGCGGTTCCAGCAGTCGCAGCGCCTTCTCCGGCCCCTCATGGAAGCTCACGGCCACCGCGCGATTCAGTTCCACAATCGGCGACGGCGCAACGCGTCCGAGTTCCGAGTAAAGCTCCACAATCCGAGCCCAATCCGTGGCATCTGCAGTCGCCGCGCGCGCGTGACACGCGGCGATCTCACCCTGCAACTGGTAGGACCCTCGTCTGCGCGCCAGGGCATTCGCGCGCTCCAGCGCAGCAAGTCCCCGCCGGATTAGCAGCTGGTCCCACAACGCCCGGTTCTGCTCCAACAGAAGAACAACTTTTCCATCCGCATTCACCCGCGCTCGCGATCGCGATGCCTGGATCTCCATCAGCGCGACCAGTCCATGAACCTCCGGCTCGCGCGGATCAAGCTCAGCCAGAATTCTTCCCAATCGCAGCGCCTCGTCACACAGCGACGCACGAATCAGCTCCTCACCCGCGGTAGCTGAATACCCTTCGTTGAAGATCAGGTAGATTACCTCGAGCACCGAAGACAACCGCGCGGTCAGGTCCAGGCCACGCGGCACCTCGAATGGAATGTTCTTCTGACCCAAGGTCTTCTTCGCCCGGACAATCCGCTGCGCAATTGTTGGCTCCGGCGTCAGAAATGCGCGCGCAATCTCATCCGTGGTCAAGCCGGCAACCACCCTCAGAGTCAGTGCCGCTCGCGACTCCATCGACAACACCGGATGACACGATATAAAGATGAGCCGAAGTACATCATCTCCAATCGGGTCGTCCATCGGAGTCACCAGGTCCGGTGGCGTTCGCTCAAGCTCCCCGAGCTCGCGGGCCAATTCCTCTTGCTTCCGCCCGGTCAGATCAGCTCTTCTGAAATGATCGAGCGCACGATGCTTGGCCGTCGTCATCAGCCACGCGCCCGGCTTTGGCGGAATGCCGGATTCCGGCCATTTCTCCAGCGCCACAACCAGCGCTTCTTGAGCCAGGTCCTCGGCCAGATTCAAATCGCGGACCAAGCGTGTGAGTCCCGCAATCACCTTCGCAGCTTCAATTCTCCACACCGCCTCGATGGCGCGGTGAATCTCGGTTCCCGGCATATACACCGATCACAACACGCCATCGTCTCATGGGGCAACGTCCTACTTTTGCCCGATCTGAGCGCGGAGCGTCTCTTCCTTCTTTCGTACATCCTCAGTCATAGCCGGATCGAAGTCTTCCATCTCGAAGACCTGCCGAATCTCGATCTCGCACTCACCCTCATGCGGTGATGGGCATCGCTTCACCCACTCGATCGCTTCTTCTTTTGAACTCACCTGCCACAACCAGAAGCCAGCCACCAGTTCCTTGGTCTCGGCAAACGGCCCATCCACCACGGTGCGCTTGCTTCCCGAAAGCTTCACGCGCGCACCCTTCGAGCTTGCCTGTAGACCCTCCGCCGCAAGCAGCACACCGGCCTTCACCAGCTCTTCGTTGAACTTTCCCATCGCTTCCATTAACTCCGGGCTTGGAAGCACACCCGCTTCCGACTCCTTCGTCGCCTTCACAATCACCATGAACTTCATCGGATTCTCCACAGACAAGAATCTGTTAAATCGATCAATGCACCTGTGCATTGTCGTCATTCGGAATAAGCAGCTGTCATCCTCGCGGCGAACGCACATCAATCCGACTGTCATCCGGACCGACGAGCGAAGCGAGAAGTCGAAGGACCCGCAGTTGCTTCTTTTCCATCCGCTGCGAGCCCTTCGCCATCCCACAACTCAGGTTCACAATCGCAAGTCATGATCCGACGCCGCAATCTCGACGTCGCGACTAGCTGGCTGCCCGCACCACGCATCGCTCCTGCACGCCTTCCGGCTGGCAGTTCGCGTCATAGAGTTGCCGCACTTCGCAAACGCCCGTACCGGTCACCTTCAGGAACTCCTTTACGTACTCAACCGCCACTTCCTTCGACGGCGCGTCCAGAATCGCGAACCCACCCACCACTTCCTTCGACTCGGTGAACGGCCCATCTGAAACACTGAACTTACCATGATCAACACGCACCCGTGCACCCAGCGAAGTCGGCAGGCAGCCTTCCGTCGCCAGCAGCTTACCGCTCTTCATCCAGTCCTCAACCAGCTTGCCCATCGTGGCCATCTCTTCCGCGGTAGGGGGAGTGCTGCGCTCAGGACACATATAGATACTTAGAAACCTCATGATGAAAAACCTCCGTCTGATTTTGAATTCCAGCGCTGCAGATCCACTCGACTCCGCCCGCCTTCATGACTACATCGAACGACCCGATCCAGAATCGACATCCACCACAAAATCCTTTTGCTGCGACCCAGACCGGACACGACGCCTTGCCAAGGGCATCCAGAGGAATTCGGTCCCACCCCACTTTGCAGATGAATTCGTCTTTTGGCTCATACTTGAACTAGGCATGCTCCCTTTCGACGGGTGCGCGCAGCTCGTACATCGGTGACGCCGGAATACCAGCGAGCATCGCGCCTTGATTCGAAGCTACATTGAACGAGCGGAATCGTGTTGTCTGGAGAACGGGAAATGGCGTTCTCGGCTTCGCCAGCACAAGTCCAATTGGGAGAGGATCTTGCCACTAAGTCCTTTGGCGAGAGGAATTTGCAGGTTTTTAGGTGTGCTTCCCTCACACTACGAGGCCCGAGCCTCCGTCCGCCAGAGGTTCATTGGGAGAGAGATCCAGAGCTAACTCCTATGCTTGCAAGAACCTGCAAAAATTGAGGGTAAGGAATTGGTCCGACACGCGTGTGCCCTATCGCGACCGGAGTGCAGAACAGCAGCTATCGGATCCATGACCCCCTTGACGAGAGAATTGGATCGGTGTACTAGTTCTATAGTACAGATATGAACGCTCGGGCCAAATCCGCTTTCCGATTCCACCTCGACATGCATAGCGGCGTTCCCGTATACCGCCAGATCGTGGATCAGGTTCGCGGAGCTGTCGCCGTCGGCAACCTCACCGCCGGCGACCAGCTACCGACCGTCCGCCAGCTCGCGGTCGATCTTGAGATCAATCCCAACACCGTCGTTCGAGCCTACCGCGAACTCGAGTACGATGGCCTGCTCGAAACCCATCAGGGCACCGGCACCTTCGTTAGCGATCAGAAGCTTCACCACCCCGCCGACGAGCGCCAGCGCCAGTTGGAACAGATCGCCTCCGACGTCATCGCCCGTGCTGGAGCTGCAGGCTTCACCATTCGCGAACTGATCGATCAATTACGGCTCGCGGCCGAAGGAGATAAGTCATGAACAGAAGAGCAGATATGCAATTCAACCGGGTTGCCGTTACAGCATTCATCCTCTGCTTCGTGGCCGGGGCCGTCCTCGGGACTCTTACCCATCGCCAGTGGCCTCTTATCCTCTGCCTGCTCATTGGGCTATATCTGCTCTATTCCATCAAGGTGATCAGCCAGTGGGAAAAGGTCGCCCTGCTCCGTCTCGGCCACTACGTAGGCCTTCGTGGACCTGGCATCTTCCTCATCGTCCCGGTGCTCGAGACAATCAGCCCCTTCGTAGATCAGCGCGTACGCGTCACCAGCGTCACTGCGGAGTCCACTCTTTCCCGCGACACTGTTCCCGTCGATGTCGACGCCATTATCTTCTGGCTCGTCTGGAATGCTGAGAAAGCCATCCTCGAAGTCGAAAACTATCTAGATGCCATCACCCTCAGTGCGCAGACCGCTCTTCGTGAATCCATCGGCCGCCACGAGCTCGCTCAACTGATCACCGACCGGGAAGCCCTCGGCCGCGAGCTACAGCGCATCCTTGATGAGAAGACAAACCCCTGGGGCATCACTGTCCAGTCCGTTGAAGTTCGCGACGTCCGCATTCCGCAAGCTCTCCAGGACGCCATGTCGCGCCAGGCCCAGGCCGAACGCGAACGCCAGGCGCGCATCATCCTCGGCCAGGCCGAGACCGAAATCTCCGAGAAGTTTGTGAAAGCCGCTGAAGCCTACTCGCAAAACCCAACTGCCCTTCATCTACGCGCCATGAACATGCTCTACGAAGCCATCAAGGAACGCGGCTCGATGGTCATCGTGCCATCCTCCGCAGTCGAGACCATGGGCCTCGGTGGCTCCCTGGCCACCATCGCCGTCGCCAAGCAAACATAGGACCCAATAACGAGGTACGCCATCGCGCCACCGAAACCCCGGCTCGTCGTGGCTCGGAAGACGTCACGAACTCCAACCCCGAAGCTAAAAAATAGCAGTTAGAGCTGCTTTCAAGAGGAGGAATCGCATGCAGGAGACCCTTTGCGCTTTTTTATTGATCGCAGCCACAACCACCCTCACTCAATCCAGCAACCCCTCAAACTGGGTCGGCGTCTGGCAAAGAGAATTGGACGGACAACCTAGCATCGTCCTAACTCTCGCGCAGGACAACGGCAGCCTCGGAGGCACCCTCGTCTTGAACGGGATCAACAACGATGGCGGCCAACCTCACATTGCGGTGCACGAGGCGCACACACTCATGCATTCTCACCTGAGTGGAAACTCCCTGTCCTTCACGGTGAAGAGCCGACGTGCCTCCAGCACCACGATGGTTTTTGATGTGCAGCAAACTTCCAATTCAGAAGCCACGCTGCACTGTCTCAACTGTGGAGAAGATGCGCCCGTCGTCGACATAACAAAACTGGATTAATTCCGGAGAACACCATGCGATTCCACCTACACACTCTCGCCCTTCTCATGGCGCTCGCAGCGCTTCCTATACTCCCCCAGACCACCAACGCGTCTGCAGTTCAGGACGTATCGAAATTCGTCGGCGTCTGGCGCGGCCAGTTTGACAACCTGCCCGGCGTCGACCTCGTGATAGACAACGAAGGCGGCAGCCTCCACGGCGCCGTCGTCTTCTACTTGCATAAGCGCCCTGACGTGAATTCAGCATATACATCTACCCCGGGGCTGCCTGGTCCCCTGCTCAATCCTCATGTGGTGGGTCAGACCCTTTACTTCAAGCTCAGTCGCCGTCTCGCACACGCGCCGCGCACGCTTCACGATCCTCCCGCAGATTTTCACCTGACGATCACGGGTCCCGTTCAGGGTGCACTCGGGAGCGACAGCGAAGCTGCGCCTGGCCTGCTCATGAAACGCGCCGACTACTGAGCACGCCAGCGCTTGTGATCGCCGTGACCTCATCTACGGAGAGTCAAGCTGCTATCCTTTGCCTATGACCACCGTAGACGTCGTTTTCCGTTATGCCGCACCGCCCACCGAGGCGGTCAGCCTCGCTCTGGCCAACACGCGCGAGGTATACGGAATCCGGCGTCTCACCTTCGATCGCAACGCGAACACCGTCACTGTCGAGTACGACGCTACTCGCCTTAACAGCTCCGTCGTTGCCCAGCTTGTCCGGCGTGCCGGTCTGCAGGTCGTTGAAGAACTGCCGCTTGCGCTTCCTCCTGCTCCCGTCGAACCTGCCCCAGCGGCCTCCTGAGCGCAATTGCACCCATGCTGAATCCCTGTTAATCTGAACAAGGTCGGGTCTCATCCGAGACCCAGCACTGATGCGCCCTTAGCTCAGCTGGATAGAGCGTCTGACTACGAATCAGAAGGTCGGGAGTTCGAATCTCTCAGGGCGCGCCATAATGACAGGTTCTATAAACGAAGAGAGCGCCGGCAGCTGGCGCTCTCTTCGTTTTTCAACACCTGCCCTGCATCTCAATGCGGAACTCCAACCTTCTGCAGAAATCGCTCCACAGTCTTTCGATCGATCGCTTCGCTCGGTTGGAGCCCGTAGTTCAAGACATTTTCGTAGTCCTTCAGAACAAAATTGAATCCCGAGCCATTCTCGCCCCACCGCACAACCTCAGACAGCACGCAGATCGAATTCTCATTCGACACCTTGCCGCTTTGTGGCTGCAGCGTCATCTGGATCAAAGTTCCCGGCGCCCACCGCTCTTTGGTCAGCAGGAAAACACCAGTCGCGCTGATGTCGCCTACCTGGTAGGAAAAAGGGGCTCCCCCTGTCCAGTAGTAAGCCACAAGGTTCGATGTCGGATACCGCTTCGCCCGCCGCTGATTGACTTCCGGAAACAGCCAGCGCAGAAACCGAAGATACATCGGCGCCTGATCTTCTTCCGGCTCGTCTACCTGCGAAGGAGCAACAGCAGGCGCAAGAACTCTCTTCTGCAACACTTCAACCGGCTTTTCGGGGATTCGTGTCACGTTCGGACGCAGCCACTTCGCGTCCCACTCTGCGCTGTCGTCGTCAATCATCTTCTTCACTTTAGGCGCCCGGTCAATCGGGTAAGGCACGACAGAAACGGGGTAGTTTCTCTGGTTCATACCCTCTCCTCTTCGACTTAACGAGACTGGGAACACACCTGCACTTCGGCTCTTATGGATGTACTAAGAAGGAGATATCATGCGCATTTTTTGCGTTCAATCGAAATCACTACCACCTAGGTAACGGATGGCGCATATGCAACCTTGGGAACTCGGGACTTTGGTACTTTGGTGCCAGCCGCATTCGCCGGCTAGCCGCTAGTTCATCAGCTAATAAACCCTCAGCATCGCCGTTGAGCCTTGGTGAGATTCCATTTGACAGTCCAATCTAGGGTTCGTTACTTTCCGGCAGGAAACATTTTCATCTGGGATATTCTCCCACGCACATGGAAGGACAGGCTTCATGACTTCAGTCGTTGCTGGAATCGGTTGGCACATCGTTGGTGCAAGCATGGCCGCATCCTTTTATGCGCCTATCGAACGCGTGAAGAGATGGTCGTGGGAAACCACCTGGGCCCTCGCCGGACTCTTCTCATGGGTCCTCCTTCCGATCGGGGTGAGCTTGGTCCTCCTCCCCAATTTCCACAACTTCTACGCGTCCATGGGGACATCTCTCCTTTTGCGCGTGGCAGCGTTCGGCGCCATGTGGGGCGTAGGCAACGTCAGTTATGGCCTCACCATGCGCTATCTCGGCATGTCTCTTGGGATCGGCGTCGCTATCGGAGTCACCTTGATCGTCGGTACCTTGGTTCCGCCATTGATGCATGGACAGGCTGCCATGCTTTTCACCACTCGCGGTGGCCTCATCACGATGTCAGGTGTATTCGTCGCTCTGGTCGGCGTCGCCATCGTCTCCTGGGCCGGACACCAGAAGGAAATGCAGCTCAAGGGACACCTCGAAGAATTTAACGTCGGCTTGGGCCTGCTGCTCGCAGTGCTTTGCGGAATCTTCTCCTCCGGCATGTCCTTTGCCATAGACGCGGCACAACCGATGGAAGCCGCCGCGAAATCACTTGGCGTCAATCCGCTCTATGCTGCCCTTCCCAGTTACGTCATCATCATGGGTGGCGGAGCAATCATCAACTTCGCCTATTGCTTCATACGCCTCGCCGTGCTGCCAAAACTCTCTCTTCGCAACGATCTGAATCAGGACAAAAATACCCTCGCGAAAAATGCAGCACTCGCCTCCACCGCTGGAATCATGTGGTATCTCCAATTCTTCTTCTATGCATGGGGAGCCGCCAACATCCCGCAGCATCTCTCCTACGTGAACTGGATGCTGCACATGAGCATCTACGTACTCTGCGGAGGTATAGTCGGCTTGGCACTCGGCGAGTGGGCCGGTGTTCGCAAGCGCTCCATCCGTCTGCTCCTTGCGGGGGTCGGAATAATCATCGCTGCCGCAAACCTGGTAGGCCTGGGAATGGCCGCTAGCTAACGGAGGAGGCCAGCACTCCTCACCGGGCGACGAGCGTCGCCGGCCTTATTGCTGATCAAGATTCCCAAGCTGCTGCGGCGTCACTTCCTGCGCCTCATTCGGTCGGCGCAAACCAACTGGAGTCGAGTTATGAAGGTTCCGGAATTGCGCCAGCGCCTTCTGCTGCGCATCTCGGTCGCCTGCCGCTCGTTCTGCCTGTGCCAGCCGGTACCACGCCACCTCATCGTCAGGCCGAACCTTCGTCGCACGTTCGAGAGGCCCTATAGCATCCTTGGGAGATTGGCCATCTAGTAAGACTCCTCCCAATCCCACGAGCGCTTCCTCAAAATCTGGGAACCTCTTCAAAATTGCCTCGAATCCTTGTCGCGCTTTCTCTCGATCGCCGGATTGCGCAGCAAGATTCGCCAGTTCGTAAGCGGCGTTTCCGTTGTGTGGGTCCACCTCGAGTTCCGCATCAAACTCCCGTATCGCAGCATCTCGATCCGCTTGAACCTGTTTCTCCGTGAATTTCGCCAGATAGACGCGTCCCATGCGAAAGTGAATTCCAGGTCGGCGAGGATCAACACTTAGAACGTGGTTGAAAGCATCAAGCGCTGCATCGTAATTCTTCTGGCTCTCATTCGCTTCCCCACGCGCCTGCAGCATCCATATCGAGTCTGGCGCAGCCCTCTGCAGTCTCTCCATCGTGATAAACGCAAAATTCCCGTACACCCGGCCCGTGTGGTACAGAACTTCCGGATCCTTCGGGTACAGTTTGTTCAACTCCAGCGCGGTCTGAACCGCATCAGCATCTCGGCCGACATTCCCGTATGCACGGAGAAGTTGCAGCCCGCACAGCCTCCGGGATATGGGATCAGACGATTGCTTGAATCCCTTCTCCAATCTCGGCACTGCCTCATTGAATCGCCCGATCTCCGATAAGGATAGACCCAGCAGCGTATCGAGCCGAGGAAGCCCGGGCTTCAGCTTTTGCGCTTTGCCAATCTCTGACACAGCTTCGTCATATTCCTTCAACTTGAAGCAGATCGCCGCCAGGGATGCATGGACCTCTGCAAGCGATGGCTTCATCGCCGCAAGTTTCTCGAAACTCGCCTTGGCATCTGCCATCCGGCCCTGTGCCATAGCCTGCTGGCCTTCAGCTGCCACCTGCGCGGCGGCATCGTCATTCGCTTGCCCGAGCCCAGCAATGGAAGAAGCGCAGCAAGATGCCAAGATCCATCCGATGACCGCCAGCCGATTGATCATGAAGTGAGTTTATCCCCAAACAGAAGCTCCGCCACAGTTCCCCATGGCGGAGCGGAATTGAATCCTGAGGCGATCAGAAGATCAACTTACCGCTTAGTTGAATGATGCGCGATGCAGACGCCGAAGTGATCAGACCCGCTGTCGTCGAACTGATTGAATTGTCGATCGACGACCCTCCTCCTGACCCGCTTCCAATCAACGCACCTGTTCCAATCGCGTACTGATGATGATTGAACGCATTGAAAAAGTCGCCGTTAAGTTTGAAACTTACGCGCTCGGCAATATGGAAGCTCTTTCCGATCCCCATATCCCAGTTGTTGATCCCCGGCTGTCGGAACGTGTTCCGGGGAAGATTTCCATACGTCCCAAGAGCGGGCTGCGAGAAGCAATCGAAGTTGAGCCGCTGGAACTTCTGTGTGAGATTTGCATGCGGATCGCAACCCGAAACCTTATTCGCGCGCATAAATTGGCTGTTCAGCACGCCATTGATGTCATTTGCCGTGATGCTGAATGGGAATCCAGCCTGAAATGTTGCAATACCGGTTGTCTCCCACCCACCTATCAGTAAATCGGCGGCGCGGTTGACTCCGCCTGCGAGCTTCTTCCCTCGCCCGATCGGTATCTGATAGACATAACTAGCTACAAAGCGTTGATCGACGTCGAAGTCAGACAAGCCATAGTCCAACTCCGGACGGTGGTTGTCCATGAAGCCCTGATACCCGGCTCCGGTCGCACCCACGCCAGCCGCCGCAGACTTGTCATCCTTGCTTTGCGCCCACGTGTATACAACCGTCGCCGCAAGTTCGCGAGCGCGATGCTCCATCTTCACGTTCATCGCCCGGTAGTGGGAATACCCGTGCCAATCGCTGTCGATGTAGAAATTGGTGAAGTTCTTGTAAGGCAGCCGGCTAGCGTTGTCACAAGGATCCTTCTTGAGATTGACGTACTCGCCACCAACCTGAGTTTGGCAGAACGCCAGGCTTGCATCGGGGATGGCGAATGGTTGTGCAATGTTGCGCCGGTCCAGCAGATGCACCGCATGTGTTCCGATGTAGTTCACCTCGAGAGTCGTATTCTGCGCCAACTCTCTCTGCACCGATGCAGTCCAGGATTGAACGTACGGGTTCAGCGGGTTCTCCGACTCGATCACAGCAAGAAAGGTCAGTGTCGACGCGGGGAATGCACCAAGTGTCGAATACGACGGGAACATATTGTTAGTTAGCTTGGGCGCCGTCGCGTTCGTGCCGGGATTCAAGCTGTTACGGATCGAGTACGGATAGATATCAGCAGAGTCGTCGATCTCGCGACCTTCAGCCGAATCATAGAAAATCCCGTAACCACCTCGTACTACCGTTTTCGGGGTGAGGCGATAGTTGAGGCCAAGACGTGGCGCCCATGGCGTCTTTGATCCCGGATGAGGTACTGAGCCGCAGTAGCGGAGGATCGGTCCGCTGATCGCATCTCCGCCGGGAGCCACGCCATTGGAAGAGAGTGTTTTGTCTGCGTAGCACAACCCGCCGTTCGCGTTTTGCGTATCGAGCCAGAAGAAGTGATTGTCTGCATCGTAAGCCGCTGGACGATAGTCCCAGCGAAGACCGAGGCTCAACGTTAGCTTCGGGCTGACCTTCCAATCATCCATGACGTAAGGAGCGAAGTAACCGAAGACGTGATCCTGGGGATTGCCCGCTGTGTCGGTCGGGCTCAGCGGACCGGGCACGAAACCGCCAACACCGCTGTAATAGCCGAGCAACATATCGGCCACTGCATTGCCTGTCCCACAGAGGCTCTTCGGAGTTGCACCGTTCACTGAGACCGGCGCATTGGTACAACCTTCGGAATTGTTTTGCACAAGTGATCCGCCGAAGCTCCAGTCACCGTAGAAATCATCATCCAGGTTTCGAATCAGATGCCAGCGGCGATAATCCACACCAAATCCGAACGTATGTCTTCCATGCACGGAAGTGACAGAGTCCGCAAACTCCCATGTCGGCCCTTCCGAACCGCTGTAGCCGTTCACTGAGCCGCCACCGCTATCAAACTTTGAGAGTCCGACGTTCGGCCAGGTCTGCTGCAATGCAGTGAACGTGGTGAAGGTGCCCGATAGACCTAGCTGTGACACTGCGTCGGCAGTGATCGCCGGCCCTCCCTGCGGCGCATTTGCAGTCAGATGTCCAAAGCGAAAATTATTGACCGTCGTATGCCCGATATTGAGTGTGTGCGAGACGGTCCAACTCGTCTGCTGTTGTTGATAGATCTCGTAGCCGTGAACCAGGTCGCCTGAGTTGTAGGATCCCTGATTGTTGTAGTTGGCATCGGTGTAGCGGAAGAACACCGATCCGAATTTGCCAAGATTCTGATCTCCTCGGTACGTTTGCTGGTTTTGATGAAGAGGGAATCCGACGTTCTTCACGTAATTTACAACGCCTTCCGGCTGGTCAGCGACTGTCGGCGTCTGCCAGAACCCGTTCTTCACTGCGACTGCACCAACATTTCCGGTCTGGCGGGTAGTCGGAATCTTGTTTCCCGGAAATGCCTGGCCCGTGGTCGGATCAACCGGCATGCAGTTATATCCAAGGTCGAGCAGTTTGTTGCAGTCTGCAGTTCCATACAGTGGCAGCAGACCGCCAGGCAATCCCGAGCCGGCTGGCGCTGCGTATGTCTCAGCGGAGAAATCTCCCGCCAGAATCGCGGGGTTCGGCATACTCTCCAGTTGCCGCGCTCCGTTCGTGATGCGCCAACCTTCGTAATTGGCCATAAAGAAGCTCTTGTTCCGGCCATCATACAGATGCGGGATGAAGATCGGACCGCCTGCAACAAAACCAAACTGGTTCTGACGCAGCACCGGGTTTGCTGTATCAAGGTCGGTAGCCGTTGGGAAAGGCTTGGCATCGAACGCGTCATTGCGGTCAAACAGAAACACCGAACCGTGCAGGCTGTTCGTGCCGCCCTTGCTGACGATGTTGATCTGCGTCGCGCTGAATCCCTGATCTGCGGAATACGTTCCGCTCGAGACCTTGAATTCCTGAATCGCGTCCTGCGACAGAATCACAGCCGGCGTCACCAGCGCAGCGTCCGTATTCACCAGTCCATCGAGAGTGTAGTTGTTGCCCTCAGGCCGACCGCCATTCACGCTGATCGCATTGCCTTCGCCCTGCCGCATCGTTCCCTGCTCGCCTCCAACCGTCACGGCACCCGCACCGACCAGCAGGAGTTGCATGAAGTTGCGGCCATTCAACGGCAGATCCTCCACCTGTTGTTGGCTCACGAGGTTAGATAGTTCCGCAGTATCTGTGTCGAGCGCAACCGCCTGGGCTGTGGTCTCTACAGTTTCCGTCACCGCGCCTGGTTTGAGCGTCAGATCGATACGAGCGTGCTGATTCACCGTCAAGGTGAAGGATGAAATCACGGCCTTCTGGAATCCGCGCGCCTCGCCAGAAACCGTGTATGTTCCTGGGTTCAGCGCAGGGGCGTTGAAGTCGCCCGCGCTGTTGGTGACCGTTTGAAAAGAAACTTTGGTTGCTGTGTTGGTCACAGTGATCTTGGCGTTCGGCACAACCGCACCGGATGGGTCGGTAACCGTTCCAAGAATCGTTCCCGTCGCTCCCGCCTGCGCAAATAACCGTGGACTCATCGCAAGCAGTAGCAACAGCAAAGCGCTGACACGAAGAAATCGCATCGACTTACCTCCTGAAATACGTGCTTCCTGGCCTCGCATTTGTCGGGCTTATTTGCAGATCCGGTCAACATTCGACTTGGAGGAAGGCTGACACGTGGAGCGGGGTTGGCCTGTTTCAAATGCATCGCGACATTAGTCAGTCTGCAGAAACATTGTCAAGTAGAATTTTATTTCTCAATTGAAAATATCTGAGCAATCCAGAACCGGATCTTTCTCGAATCGCCAATGCAAAGCTGAGCGCATTTCTGCCGATCCATTGTTCTACTCAGGTAAATGCTTTTACTGAGGCGTTTCGTCCGGTAGGGCTATTCAGGTTTAGGAATGATCAGCAACAGGGCACTTGTATTGCTAAGCAGTACAAAAATGGTTCCGATTCATCCGAATCACAACTTTATTCAATAGAAATATCCTGTCAGGTTCTGGCGTCAACACACCTGGACAAACGGGATGCCGAGGAGCGCGGCCACTTTAATCAGCTTGCCCGCTTGGTGTCCAATGCCTACAGCGCAATGATGCGCTGGCCCTTCGGCATTCCAAGCCTCGACAAATCCTCTCGCGCCACAAGCGAACTGATAGTGGCTGTTCGTGTTGCCGATCCGCAGCACCTCGCCTGGGACACACTCCCCTTGTGCCGTCACCAGTTTGAACCCCGAAGTCGCATCTTCCACAACCGAGAGCAGCGTCACGGGACCATTCTTCACACTCATCTCCACCGACAATCCTCTTCCCACCTTTCCGTGATAGAGCGTAAGGGGCCTTACCTTTGTCTTTCTCTGGGCGATGGCGATGTGTCCTGGCCCGTCGTGCCCCATCAGTACGTGGTCGAGGTTCAGATCAAGTGCGTAATACTCGGTAAACGAGCCTCCTGCTCCAAGCTCATCCATGATCTTCATCGCGAGCACATTCTTGATTTCATACTCGCCTGCCACAGGAACTCCGCGCCCCGTCAATAGCGATGTTCCAAGAATGATTGAGCTCATCGTCTCTTCGTTCGACGGCACACCACTCCCCATGTAGTAGTAAGCAAGCGATTGCAGATCATGCTTTTCGACGAGCCTGTCGAGAGCCACCGACGTTCGAGCCGCCCGCGCCAGCTCCTCTTCTGCGCAATCCGCCTGCACATCGAATTGCCTTCGAAACTCAGCAACTCGTTCCACGATCTCGGGGCCTTCAACGCCCTCTCGCAGCGCGCTCAGTTCATCGACTTCAAGTTGCTCGATATGACTCCCGAATGTGATCGCCACTTGTGTCAGGTCCGTTGCGATATCGAGCATGCCCCCATAGTAGTGACCCATCAAGCCGAGTCGATTCGCCTCTAATACCTTCTTCACGCGCGCCGCGTCGACCCATTCAGAAATCTGCTTCTGGGTCGACGTATCCCCGAGAACGCCAGTGACCTGATGAAGCGGAATTCGCGCCCTGCGCAATACGTTGGCAATCTCCGGAACACTGCACGCGGAACAGAATGCCAGCCACTCACCGGTCATCGCAGTTCGATCTGGTAGTCGATTGAATGCCTCATAATCGATTGCTGTTTCCGGCTGAAGGTTCAGAACAAGTACGGGCACTTGAGCTCTCTGCACGATCGGAAGCACCGTGCTTGAGAGCGCGTAAGTAGTCACGTAGATGATCAACAGATCGATGTCAGCGCGCTTGCATGCATGCCCCGCATCGCGCCCCTTCTGCGGAGTGTCCACAAGCCCGAGCATTTCGACGCTGGCTCCGGTTCCTTTCAGAAACCCCGCAATCTGACCGACGTATCCCTCCAGCCGCTCGCGCAATCCCGCAAACTGAGCCCAATACGCGTCCAGCCCGATGCCGCACAGCCCCACTCGCAGTTCTGTTGCCGCCATACGCGAATCCTTCCGGCCAACTTGCTATTTCAGCCTCAGCACCGTCACGGCAAACGGCGCCAGCGTTACCTCATCGCTCTGCACGGCTCCAGTTCGCGGTTCCTCATCACCCGTTTCGTCGTCCACTGTAAGCGAAGCAGCCCCCGTTAAGTCCGCGGCAACCTTCACGGTTTTCTCTGAGTTCGTCTTGTTAATAAGGAGTACTTTCTTTCCCTCCGGAGTGATGAATCCTTGTTCCATCACACCCGACGGCTCATCACCTTTGTGCCCCACAAGCTTGTCCCCGGGATGAAAATTGTCCTTGATCATCTTCAGAACCCAGTAACGGGAGTTCGGCTTCCCGTTGTTGTAATCGATCATCGAAACGCTCGGAAACTGTGAGGGATACCCGACCAGTTGCGATTCTCCAATCACGTCCACTCCAAGCTTGGAGAGCTCCACAAAAAGATACCCATACAACGCACCCGCCGCATTCCAGTAACGATGTGGAATGTGGTCAGGCATCGCCTTCGACGCCGCAATCTCGACACCATCCGTTGGCAGAATCACACCTAGCTCATCCGTATCCACCTTCGTTTGCGGAGAGAGTCGGTCTCGAATCGCAAGGATATATCGCGTCGTCGCGAGAAACCCGTCAGCTTGGTTGAAGAACGTATGCTGCCAGCCGTCAAGCGACTCGTCCATCGCCGGGCTCGCGTAGAAGTGAAATGAAATGTAATCGAGCGGAATTCCCTTCTTGTGATTCTTCGGATTCAGAAAGTACTCGAAGTACGCAGGCTTCGCTCCCGGCGCTGCCAACGCAAGCCCCATGAACTTCGTGTTGGGGCTCACGCGCCGAATGCCCTCGACGATTGAGTCGTATCGCTTCGTGTAATCCTCGGGAGTCGTGTTGTGTTCGAAGTCGATCTCGTTCAAGACCTCCCAGTACGGGAACGTGTAGTGATATCCCGAGTCGTGCCGCTTGCCGTTCTCATCCGTAAACCCGCCTTGTGTATACCAGCTCACCAGTCGGCCAAAATAATCACCAAGTTCCTTTCCGCTCGGGTCGCGTAGCTCCGTCCCCTTCGTGTAATCCCAGAACACCTGATTTGGATCATCGGGATACTTCACCGGCTGATCCGTCTTAAACATCCAGGCCGGAATCGTACTGAAGTTCATGATGGTCGAGTGACCTTCCGTCGCCGCCAACAGATCCTTCGTTACCGAATCAATGTATTTGAAATCCCACGAAGTCTTCTCTTTTGTCGGCGGCTCCAGTTCCGCAACCGCAATCTTCGGATAAGGCAACCATGGCACGTAACGAACGTAGTCGGCCCCGAGGGCCTTGAGCGCGGAAAACGACCCATCGTGAATCGGTGATCCCGGATTCAGCATCGGGTTTGTTACTACTTGCAGCGTCGGGGTCGACTTGGACACGATCACTACCTTGTCCCAATCGATGTCCACCTTCTCCTGCTTCTTCTCCTGTGCGCCTGCTACGCTCGCTGATCCAGCGACAGCGATCAGAACCAGTCCGATCCAAAACCCAGAGTTTGTCTTTCGCACAAACACCCCCCAAAAACTCACCGAGAAATTAGAGCAAAACAGCCGAACGTCGCAAACGTTTTCGCGACCCGTAAGAAGTTTACGAACTGAAATTGACATCTCGCAAATGCGCAGCCCGTATCGCAAGCAACTGAGAAACTCTGCCCTAGCTCCGCAAGAATCAAATCAGATTCAGCTACGATTTCCAACTGAAAAATTCATTTGAGAATCTTTTTCTCTTCCGAATGACAGCACTTTCCTGCTACAGTTTTCCCGCACAAGTTCAGCTCAGTTCCCCGGCATGGAAACCGACCGTGTTCTCGCTGCCGAGAGTTGTGCCTTCCTGATCGCGAAAGGAGAAGTAATGATTCGCCAGGTCCTCAAATTAGTCGCCGCTTCCCTCTGCGTTGCCGCCACCATTGTCGGCGCGCAGGATAAGACTTCGTCCGACCCTCTCAAAAGCGGCTTCCAGAATCCGCCGCAAAGCGCTCGTCCCCGCGTGTGGTGGCATTGGATGAATGGCAACATCACGAAGGAGGGCATCAAGCTCGATCTCGACTGGATGCATCACGTCGGCTTGGCCGGCTTTCAGAATTTTGACGCCGCCTTGCAGACCCCCCAGGTCGTGGACCACCGTCTGGCCTACATGACGCCGGAGTGGAAGGACGCCTTCAAATATGCAATCACCGTGGGCGATCAGTATGGGATGGAGATGGCTATCGCCGGATCTCCCGGCTGGAGCGAAAGCGGCGGCCCTTGGGTTCCCGGCGCTGAGGGCATGAAGAAATACGTCTGGAGCGAAACTCCCGTCGAAGGAGGCAAACCATTCTCTGGCGAACTTAAGCACCCGCCCACAAACACCGGTGCATTCCAAAACATTGGCATCCATGACGCCCTCGGCACCCCGGGCGGACCAAACAAGATCCCGGAGTTTTACGCTGATGCGGCAGTCTTCGCCTACAAGAGGCCTGCAAGCGATGTCTCGCTCGAAAAGCTGAACGCGAAAATCACATCGAACGGCTCCTCGCTCGACCCCGCAGCGCTCTCTGATGGCGACCTCGAAAAAACAACCCCCGTACCGATCCCCAAGGAAGGCGATGTCTCCTGGATCCAGTACGAGTTCCCGCAGCCGCAGTCCATTCGCTCCATCACCTTCGTTACGAAGACCCCAGGGTGGATCGAGCAGCTAATCGCGCAGATGTCCGCGCCTGAAATGAATCTCGAGTCCAGCGAAGATGGCCAGAATTACAAGCTGGTATCCAAGCTCGAAACGACCGACGCGCCGGAGCACACCATCTCGTTCGCGCCGGTGACAGCGAAGTATTTCCGCGTGACTTTCAAACGCACTCCTCCGCCTCCCATCCCCGACTGGGCTGCCGGCATCGATCCCGCCCAATTTGGATTCAGCAAAATGCCGCCGCCTCCAAAAGACTACGAAGTAGCCGAAATGGCTCTCCACTCCGGTGCCCGCGTAGATCACTTTGAAGAGAAGGCCGCATTCGTTCCCGAAGACGACCTCTACAAGTTCGCTACTCCGGCAGTCGGCCAAGATGATGCCATCTCCAAGTCTGACGTCATCGATCTCACTTCAAAGATGAGTTCTGACGGAAAGCTCGATTGGACTCCGCCTGCCGGCGCCTGGGTTATCGTGCGCCTCGGCTATTCGCTTCTCGGCATCACCAATCATCCGGCGACTCCCGAAGCCACTGGACTCGAAGTCGATAAACTCGACCGCCGCTTCGTCAAAAACTATTTCGAGAAATATCTCGACAGCTACAAGCAAACGGTCGGCACAGAACTCATCGGCAAAAAAGGCATTCACTACGTCATCAACGACAGTTGGGAAGCCGGCTCGCAGAACTGGACCGACAACATGATCGCTCAGTTCAAAAAGCTGCGCGGCTACGATCCGTCCCCGTGGCTCCCCGTGCTTGTTGGCCAGGTGGTTGAAAGCGCTGAAGCCAGCGACCGATTCCTCTGGGATTTTCGCAAGACGATTGCTGACCTCACCTCAACCGAGCACTACGGCCAGCTTGAGGACACGCTGCACGAATGGGGCATGGCTCACTACGGTGAATCCCACGAAGGCCGTCGCGCCTTCATCGCCGACGGCATGGAGGTAAAGAAGTACAACGAAGTTCCAATGAGCGCCATGTGGACTTAGACCCCCGGCGTAAACAAGGAAACATACGGCTATAACGCGGACGATCGCGAGTCAGCCTCTGTTGCTCACATTTACGGACAGAACGTCGCGGCCGCCGAGTCCATGACCGCCGCCGCGGCGCCATGGGCATGGTCACCTGCCACCTTGAAGCCAACCGCCGATCAGGAGTTCCTCAACGGCATTAATCGTTTCGTCATTCACGAGTCGGCTCACCAGCCTCTCGTCGGCAAGGCTCCGGGCATGACCCTCGGCCCCTTCGGACAGTGGTTCAATCGCAACGAAACCTGGGCCAATGACGCCGGTGTGTGGATCGACTACCTCGCACGCACCAGCTACATGCTGCAGCAGGGTAAGTTCGGCGCAGACCTGATCTACTTCTATGGCGAAGACTCCAACCTCACTGCCATCTTCGACAAGAAATCTCCCGACGTCCCCGCTGGTTATGCTTTTGACTACGTTAATGCCGACGCACTGATCCATGAGCTGCACGTGGTGAACGGTCGCATCGAGACGAAGAGCGGCATGACCTATCGTCTTCTCGGGCTAGATCCATACAGTCAGCACATGTCTCTTCCAGTACTGCGGGCCATCCACAAATTGGTCGAAGATGGTGCCGCCGTCGCTGGCCCCAAACCAAGTGACGATCCAAGCCAAGCCGACGATCAGGCCGAATTCAAAAGGCTGAATGAAGACCTATTCGGCGATGGTAGCGGCACCCACAAAGTCGGCAAAGGCATCGTCTACGTCGGCCAGAATCTCGGCGATGTCTTCCACACGATGAACATCAAGCCCGATTTCGACTACACCAAGCCGGGAGGCGACGCCCGCCTTGAATTCGTTCACCGGCGGCTCAGCGATGGCGATGTCTACTTCGTCGACAATCGTGGGGACAACGGCCATAAGGTAGATGCAACCTTCCGCGTCACCGGCAAAGAACCCGAACTCTGGCACGCCGAGACCGGTAGGTCCGAGCCAGTTAGTTTCAAAATCGAGAACGGACGCACCACGATCCCCCTCGATCTCGAACCGTGGGGTAGCGTCTTCATCGTCTTCCGCAAGTCCACATCCGCAAACAGCCGCACAGTCCCGGCTGGCGAGAAGAAGGATATCGCAACCCTCGATGGCTCGTGGAAAGTCAGCTTCCAGGGTGGTCGTGGCGCTCCCGATTCCGTCACACTCGATAAACTCGCTTCCTGGAGCGACAACTCCGATGCTGGCGTCAAGTATTTCTCCGGCACAGGCACCTACACCAAATCATTCGACATACCTGCGGGCTCAATGGCGAAAGGCGCCCAGGTCTGGATCGATCTCGGCGACGTTAAGAATCTTGCTGAAGTTTCAGTCAACGGCAAGTCCCTGGGTATCGTTTGGCATGCACCCTACCGCGTCAATGTGACGTCAGCCCTTAAGCAAGGTTCAAACGAGCTCGTAGTTAGAGTCACAAACGCATGGGTCAACCGACTCATCGGCGATGAACAACCGGGCGCAACCAGAATCACCTTCGCCGACGTAAAACCGTATAAGGCAAGCTCACCGTTACTGCCCTCCGGCCTCCTCGGCCCGGTCACCCTCTACTCGATCGACAAGTAATCTAGCCAGCCATAGCGGCCAGGCACCGGGAGATCGATACGTGCCTGGCCGTTCTGTTTAACCGATCGGAGAAAAGGGATGCCCGAAATTTCAGACGATGGTTCAGCGCGCAACACCTCACTCAACCGGTATGCCTTCATGCTGCGCCTCCGCCCCGGCGCAGAAGACGCTTACGAAGCCACTCACCGCGCAGTCTGGCCGGAGATGTTGTCCCTTTTGAAAGAAGCTGGCATAAGCGAATACTCAATCTACCGTCGCGACGACCTGCTGATCCTCGCTCTGCGTGCCGACGACTTCGACGCGACCTGGAGACGAATCGAGAACCATCCCGTGAATCTCCGCTGGCAGGCCGCCATGGCCCCGCACTTCGCTCCCATCGAAGGCCTTCGTCCCGGCGAGAGATTCCCCATGCTCCAGGAAGTCTTCTATCTGCCCTGATCCGCGAACGTGGACCAGCTCTAGGGCTGATCCCCGTTCAAAGTCTCCGGAGTGACAACCTTGTGCCGCACATAGTTGTAAGGCGGCACTGCGTAGCCGCGCAGCATCGAAATCCCGAGTTGAATCAGCCGCGGCCCGTAAGTCTCCGCCTCATGCGAAATGCTCCCAATCAGCGCGCTTTGTCCTGACCGCATCTCCTCCAGAGCATCTGGGATACAGTCCTGACCCACTACCGCAATATCGTGTTCGCGTCCACATTGCCGCGCGGCATCCAGGACTCCCAAGGCGCTCGAGTCCGTAGCCGAGGCCACGAGTATTCGCTGGCTCCCTTCGTGGCTTTCAAGGAACTCCCCAACCGCTAGTCGGCTGGGATTACGTGAGCCACGTCCATCAATCTGCACAAATCGCTCCGTCGGCAGATTCCGTAACCGCTGCTTGACCGCTTCGAATGCGCCGGTGATCCGGCTCTGCACGAAGCTGCCTGCTTCGTTGAATCCGACCCCCACAACCCAATCGACGTTCCCTTTCCATTTCCTCTGTGCGTATTGCGCCAGCAGCGTCCCTGCTTCCACTCCGCATTCGAAGTTATCTACGCCGAAATACGTCGCATTCGGATGGGGAACATCAATCGCAATCACGGGTATATCGGCCTTCTTGAAGATATTCGCGACCCGGGGACCAACAGATTCCTCAGCCTGAAACTCCAGAACCAGGTCAACCCGCTTTTCCGCAAACTCCTCTGCATTGCGCACTGCGGTTTCGGTATCGAATCGGTTATCGAGCAGCAGCAGTTCGATCCCCGCCGCAGCCGCCGCCGCTGTCACGCTTCGCGATACCGCCTGCGAAAACGGAAGATCAGCGCTCTGAACCGCAAGCCCAAAACAAAGCCGCCTTGGCCTTGCTACCAGGCGGTACTGCCCGTTCTGCGTCTGCGCAACGTATCCTCGATGCACGAGTGTTTTCAGAATTCGATAGACGCTTGTCTTCGAAATGCTGGTCTTCTTGTAGACGTCCTCGAGGCTAATGGGCCCGTGAACCTGCTCCAGAAGCTCCAGGACATCCAGCCCCTTCGAAAGTATGGGAATGAGATAGAGACGCTTGATCTTGGCTTTCGGCAAGTTGCTCTCCCTGCAATCGATGTTTCAATAGTGAAACCAGCACAGTCCAGCATACAGCCTGCAGGCAGAACACTTCGAGCTTCGCAATGGAATGACTTTGGCCGAGGTTGATACCTCATCCTGCCTAGTCTAGGCGCGCTTGCTCAACACATCCGATTCGTACGTGCGAACGGCCCTGAGCCACTCGCTTCCGGGCGGCACATTCTTGGTTGTGCAGTAGTATTCCCACACCGCCGTCCAGGGCAGCGACTTCGCTTCTTCCATCAATGCCAGCCGTGACGTGTAATCGAAGCGGCACTCAGCCTTTTTTAGCGCTTCCCGTGGCTCCAGCATCGCGAACAGCAGGGCCTTCCTGAAATTCCGCGTCCCGATGACCCAAGCTGCGATGCGATTGATGCTCGCGTCAAAAAAGTCCAGACCTACATTTACCTTCTGCAATCCGTTCGATCGCACGATCTCCTGCGCAATCGCAATCGTCGCATCATCGAACAAGACGACGTGGTCGCTATCCCAGCGAACGGGCCGCGATACATGCAGCAGAATCTCATCAAGGAAGCAAAGACAAGTAGAAATCTTGTCTGCAACATTCTCTGTCGGATGGAAGTGACCCGCGTCCAGGCAGAGCAGCGTCTTGCGCGTCGCAGCATAGGCCATGTAGAACTCATTCGACCCAACCGTGCAACTCTCCGCACCGATTCCAAACAACTTCCCTTCCACAGCAACCTTGTGATGCCTCCCATCCATCGCGCTCAGGATTGCATCGAGAGATGAAATCAATCTCTTTCGCGGCTCCAGCCTCTCTGCCGGCGTGTCCTTATATCCATCAGGCACCCATATGTTCATGATCGCCGGCGTATTCAACTGCTTCCCGATGTACTCGCTGACCCGGCGGCTCGCGATGCAATGATCGATCCAGAATTTCCGAATTTGATGGTCAGGGTGGCTCAACGTCAGATTCTGTGCGCTATGCGGATGCGAGAAGCATGTCGGATTGAAATCCAGTGCTACTCCTTTCTCCTTTGCCCATTCGATCCATCCCTCAAAATGCCGCGGCTCGATCTTGTCGCGTTCAACCCGTACATCACTTTCCAGGTAGATTGCGTGCAGATTCACTCTTTTCGCGCCTGGAATCAGCCCTAACGCCACCTCGAGATCCGATCGCAACTCGCCAACGTTTCTTGCCCGCCCAGGATAGCTGCCCGTCGTCTGAATGCCACCCGTCAAGCTTGCATCGTCGCTCTCGAAACCGAGCACGTCATCGCCTTGCCAGCACTGAATCGAGATTGGCACTCTATCCAGCTGCCGCATGACTTCGCCTGTGTCCACGCCATTCTCAGCGTACCGCTCGCGTGCAAGGTCATACGCCTCTTCGATCTTCGATTCGGTCACGCGCATGTCTCTCCTTTCATCTCTCTCATCGCAAGCAGTTCGTCAAAACGTGATAGCACACTGTCGAGCACAGCATCCCGCGGGAAATATTCTTGCATTTCAAATGAACTACAGATGAGCGCCCGCGCCGCGCTCAGATTTTCAATCAGCCCCAGCGCAATCATCTGTGCGCTTAGGTTTCCCAGTGCCGAAGCCTCCACAGGGCCGGCCGTCACCAAAAGCTGACAGGCGTCCGCGCAGAGTTGATTGAGCAGTCTATTCTGGCAACCGCCGCCCACAATTCTGATGCGCGTGAGCTTCCGGCCGCACAACGTTTCGAGTTCTTGCTTCACCGTCCGATACGAAAGCGCAAGGCTGTCGAAAACACAGCGTGCCAGTTGCGCAACCGTTTCTGGAACCGGTTGATCCGACCTGCGGCAATATTCCTGGATCGAACCCGTCATCGACACTGGGTTCAGAAATTCCGAATCGTTCACGTTGATAACCGACCGCCACGCTCGTTCCTGGGCAGCCTGCTCAACCACCGAGCCAAAGTCTGCGATCTTCTGCTCTTCGCAAACACGCTGGATCGGCCACATCCCCATGATGTTCTTCAGCACCCTGAAGCGCCTCTCCATGCCGCCTTCATTGGTGAAGTTCATGCGCATCGCATCCGCATTGGCAATCGGTGTCGAACTCTCGATTCCCATCAGCGACCAGGTTCCGGAACTGATATAAGCCTCGTCCTTGCTCTCCAGCGGCGTGCCTGCTACAGCGGAGCCCGTGTCGTGCGTGGCTGGAGCAACTACTTTCAATCCCCTCGCTGTCCCGGTTCCCTCCCCCAGCACCGTTCCAGCGGCCACAGGGCGCTTCATCCGCCATCGCTTCAACCCAATCGCATCCATCAGAAATTTGTCCCACTCGCCGTCGAGACCGCAAAGCTGGGTCGTGCTCGCATTGGTGTATTCATTCGATATTGCGCCGCAAAGCCGAAAATGCAGGTAATCCGGAATCATTAGAAAGTGCTCAGACCTCTCCAGCCACTCCGGATGTTGCGCCGCGCATGCGGCAAGCTGATAGATGGTGTTGAAAGTCAGAAATTGTATGCCGGTTCTCTGGTAGATCTCCTGTCGCGAAATCCTCGCGCAGATATCTTCCATCACCCCGGCTGTTCGATTATCTCGATAACAAACCGGCACGCCCACTCGATTCAGCGCTTCATCCAGCAGCACGTAGTCGACGCCCCAACTGTCGACTCCGATGCTGGTCGCCTGTTGATTTGCTCTCGCAATGTTCTGTTCGATCTGCGAAACAATCTCTTCGATATCCCAGCACTGATAACCCGAGTTGGCATCGATCCGCCTAGCAGTCCGAAAGCGTCCAACCTCCCGCAACTTCCAGCAGCCTCCCGCAATCTCTCCCAGCACGATTCGCCCGCTCCCTGCCCCAAGATCGACAGCGAGACACCTGGCTTCATCGGCTTTGATCAGACCTGCGGGAGTCATACGGTCCGACACCTTCCCCATTTGAGCGCAGCCATCATAGCGGACAGCAACATCAAAAAGCAAATAGATGCTCTATTGAAATAACCTTAAGTTATAGTTGTGCATTCGCGCGGAACTGCACCGGTTTTCTTCATTCCCCTTTCCGCAAATCGACGGCACAATAGACTCCTCCGGCTACATGCAGCATCGAGACAGGAAGCAGAATGGCAAATCACAACTCGCCTCTTCACCACACTCGATTCTTAATCCTGCTGATGTACTTCATGCCTCTCTCACTTCTCGCTTGCGGAGGTAGTGGCGGATTCACCTCATCAAGGCCTATTACAGTCTATCTGCCCATTTCCATCATCCATGTCACCGCGGGCGCAAAGCCGGTAAGCATACCCATCCAGATTGGATCGACAAGCGAAACCGCTCTCGTCAGCGCCGTCGGATTGCCGGGCGGAGTACAGATGACCTATGCCTCCTCTGACACAAATCCTTCCGGCTCACTCACATTCTCAGCCAATTCCACTGCGATCATCGGTAGCTATATGCCCACGGTCTTCGTCATGTCCGCGGGCAGTTCAGCATCGACTGGCTTCACCCTCCAGGTCGCAGCGCCCTGACCGCACCTATCTCAAGAACGCTTCAGTCAACCCGCCGTCAACTGGGATCAGATGACCGGAAGTGCAGCGTGCTTGAGGTCCCGCCAGAAAGAGTATGGCCTTCGCACAGTCTTCCGGCTCGATCGGCTTGTGCGTAAGCGTTCGCTGCGCATAGAACTGCGCCAGCACCTGCCGCAACTCCTCATCTGACATACTCTCCTCGAAGTCCAGCTTGTACTTCTTCAGCGATGCGATCACGCGGTCTCGCGGGAACATCGTCGATCCCTTCACCACCGTCGCCGGACTGATCCCGTTCACCCGTACCCTCGGCGACATCGAAACCGCAAACTCCCTCACCAGATGGCTCAGAGCCGCCTTGCTCACGTCGTACGCCTCACTGCCGCGCTTCGGAACGACAGCGTTCGCGCTGCTCGTCAACACCACCGACGCATCCAGATTCTGTTCGGCCAAAATCGCCGCCAGTTCATCCAGCAAAAGAAAGTTGGCTGTCACATTTACCGTCAGTGTCGTTGCCCATTGCTCGTCAGTGATAACGCGCGTAGGAGACGACGGGAAAAGTGCCGCAGTATTGATCACGATATCTACGCCGCCATAGGTAAGGATCACCTTTTCCACTGCGGCCCGAATCGACTCTCGCCTGCTGATGTCGATCGCGACGCTCGTAACAGGCTCCTTCCCCGCCACCTTCCGAACTTCATCTGCGACCTGCTCCGCCGCCTCACTCGCGCGGTCCGCGACAACCACATGCGCGCCGCGCTCCGCTGCAATCCGCGCCACTTCCCTGCCAATACCGCTGCCGCCCCCCACCACCAGCGCAATCTGCCTGCTCAACTCCTTTTCGGGCGGCTGCCGTCGAAGCTTCGCTTCCTCAAGAGCCCAGTACTCAATCCGAAATGCCTCTCTCGTCGGCAGCGCAACGTAGTTGTCGTGAACCTGAAACATCTCTGTCGTTGCCGCTGCGCCCGCCTGCGGAAGAATGTCAGGACATTTGCTCAACCCTCCGAGAGCTGCCGCGCCCTCCATCACGTGAATCGCATTCACATAGAATTCGCCCGTCACTCGCGACTCAATCTTGTTCTTCCCAAAGCTGAATTGCCCCAAGCCTGGGATCAACACTACTGTCGGGTTTGGATCCCTCTGGGCCGGAGTCCTCGCCTCTGCAAATTTTGTGTAGTACTCCCCATACTCCTTCCGATACGTCGCAAGCGCTTCATCAATCGCCTGCCGCAACGTACTCACGTCGCCAGCCGGATCCCACTTGACGAAGAGGGGCCGCACCTTCGTCCGCAAAAAGTGATCCGGACAGCTGGTACCCAAAAACGCAAGTCTCTCTGCGTCCTTCGAGTTCACAAAATCGAGCACTTCCGGCAGATCGCTATACGTCCCGATCATCCTCCGGTTTCCCGACACCCGCCCTCGCAGAATCGGAAAAATCTCTGTCGCCACTTTTTTCGCATCCGGCCGTGTCGCGTGCTGTGCTCCGCCAAAAATCGTTCCGCTCCGCCTCTTCACGTGCTCCAGCACCAGTTGTCCAAGCTGATCGATGATCGCAAGCGTATTCAGATAGCACTCGCGTTGCGTATTGCCCCACGTAAACAACCCGTGGCCCCCCAGGACCACGCCATCGCAACCAGGATTCGCTGCGACCGCATTCCTCATCATCAAGCCCAGCTCAAATCCAGGCCTTTGCCACGGTACCCAGATCATCCGATGACCGAAACGCTCATTGAACTCCCTCAGCTTTTCCAGTCCATTCGCGCTCGCCGCCAGCGCAATTCCCCAATCCGGATGTAGATGATCCACATGATTGAACGGCAGAAACCCATGCAGCGGCGTATCGATCGACGCTGCCACCGGATTCAATCCGAACGTACAAAGTGGATACAGCTCTACCATCTCGTCTTCTCGCTCCGCTCCGCGGTAAATCTTCTCCAGCGCCAACAGTTTGTTCAAGTACAGCGTTGCAAATCCACTCCGCTTGATACTTCCTAAATCTCCTCCGCTCCCCTTCACCCACAGCACCCTTCTTTCCGTTCCATCGAGCGGATCGCGCTGCGTGACCTTTGAGCTTGTATTCCCCCCGCCAAAATTCGTGATGCGAAGATCGGCGCCCAGCAGGTTCGAGCGATAGCGCAGCAACTCAGGTTCATCCAGCTTGCTGGCAAGTTTGTCGTCCCAGAGATCAGTGAGATAGGCGAGGCCAGTGGCGGTTGCAGTCATACAGATGCCCCTCGTGCATGTGGTCGATGTGGGGAAAGAACGCGCTCAGGCACTCCTTCTTGGAGTTTCACCCGGACGTTGCGCAATCAGACTAATGCAATTGAGCAACAATTTCAATACAAGATTCCTCTTGCCCTTCGTCCGCTGCACCTGCTTCAATTACGCGACATCGAAATCGCCGGCATGCACCAGATCATCGATTCCCACGTCCACTTCTTCGACCCCACTCGCCCCGGTGGCGTGCCCTGGCCTACCCCCGATACTCCCGCCCTCTACAAACCCGCACTCCCGCCCCGGCTTGAGACTCTCTCTCGCCCCTTCGGCGTCCTCGGTTGCATCGCTGTTGAATGTAGCCCTCTTCTCACCGACAACGACTGGCTTCTCAACATTGCCCGGTCCAATCCATTCGTCCTCGGCATCATTGGCGATCTCGATCCCGCCGACCCTGCTTTCCGCTCCCACCTTGCACGTCTTCATGAGAACCCGCTATTCCTCGGCATCCGCTACGGTAACCTCTGGCACCGCGATCTCTTCGCAGACCTCAGCAAGTCGGTCTTCGTCGACAGCCTGCGTGTGCTCGCCGACGCCGGCCTCGTTCTTGAAAGCGCCAATCCCGACCCCCGCCTTATCGCCGCGTTGCTCCGCATCGTCGAGCGCGTCCCTAAGCTCCGCGTCATCATCGACCACCTTCCCAACGCCAAACTCCCCAACGATCCTCACGACCTCGCGGCGTACCATCACGATCTCGCTGTTCTCGCGCGCCACTCTCACGTCTACGTCAAGCTCTCTGAAATTCCTGTCCTTAGAGATGGCGCCCTCATCCACGACAAGCACTTTTATCGCGACAAGCTCGATCCCCTCTGGGACCTCTTCGGCCCTCACCGCGTAATCTTCGGCTCCGACTGGCCAAACAGCGATCTGGTTGCCCCGTACGACCAAACGTTCGATATCGTCTCCGAATACCTCACCTCCAGAACTCCCCATGATCGCGAGCGCTATTTTTTTGAGAACTCCCAAAAGGCCTATGCCTGGACTCCACGCTCATAGAGCGTAGTCCTGATTCCTCTGCTGACTGAGGACTCTCCCTCTTTATCGGGCAACGCCATCGCGCAATTTCGCATCTTTCCTCCTACCACCTACAGGTGTGCACCGTTATCCGTGTGTACGAGCTCCCGGTGGCTTACAGGAGATAAATTAATGTCCGCACATCAGGTTGAAGTCCTTCTCCCCGTGCATAACGAAGGTGAAAGTATCGAATCAACAATCCGCGGGATGAACACCGAACTCTCTCGCGTCACGAACATCGGTTTCATCGTCTGCGAAGACGGCAGCAGAGACAACTCAAAAGAAGTCCTGCGTTCCCTGGCTACCGAACTGCCTATCCGCCTCAACCTGAGTGACGCTCGCAAAGGCTACTCCAAAGCGATGCGCGAAGGCATGGAGATGTGCGAATCCGAGTATCTCCTGTGCCTCGATTCCGATGGCCAATGTGATCCGCGCGACTTCCAGAAGTTCTGGGACGCTCGCAACTCGGCCGACGTCATCATCGGCTGGCGAGTCCACCGTGCCGATCCTCTCGTGCGCCGAATCTTCTCCCGTTTCTTCTTTCTTCTCTATCAGGCCGTATTTCACGCACCCGTGCACGACCCGAGCTGTCCCTACGTCCTCATGCGCGACTCCGTCGCCCAGGTCATGGCGAAGGAACTCGGCGAAATGAAGGAAGGCTTCTGGTGGGAATTCGTGGCGCGCTCTCATCGCCATGGCTTCACACTTTACGAGATCCCCATCAAGCACCAGCAGCGCGCCGCCGGCGTCACCCAGGTCTACAAGTGGAGCAAGATGCCCGGCATCTTCTTCCGCCACGTCGCCGCGATTTTCAAAATCTGGAGCCAGACCCGCCATGCGAAAAAAACGCCGGCAACCGCCCAGCCCGGCTCCGTCCGCACCCGCCAGGCCTGATCTACAACAAAGTTCGTGTCCCATCCGAGCCGCTGGTTCAGCAGCTCGGGTGGGGCTCGATTGAAAACAATTGGCCGCGCTCCCGCTCTCCAAAACGCCACGACCTCCAGCGCGGCAATCGATCTTCTGGATCTAGGAATGAGCTCATAGCCAATCCACAAATCAGGTGAGCAGCTACTGCGAAAGAGGTGACATCTCACCTTGGATGGCAGAGACCTGGGAAGACGTGATCAAAAAGCTCAAGGCCGTCGCTCATGAACGCGGCAAACCCATTTCAGATGGAACAGCTCAGCAAGTCCTTGAGCGCGAGTATGGCGACCTGTTCGATGACGGCTTCGATCCGCTCAAACCAGCCCCGGAAATCTCGGCCGAGGAGTATGACAATATGGCCGACTTGGCCACCCTTGACCAGGCATAGGCCTTAGGCTGGCTGGCAGGTGACCAGGTCACCTGCCCCGTCCCCCCAGTTTGCTCAAATCTGTGCTTCATTTATCGCAAGGAACGTACTGCGGTCGTAGGTGAGCTTCTTCGCAAAAGTTCCCCTCAAAGCCCCCGGAGACTAGAAGCTCCCCTTAACTTGTTCTCTGGTGCCCGGAGGGGGACTTGAACCCCCACAACCCTTTCAGGTCCGCGGATTTTAAGTCCGCTGCGTCTGCCGATTTCGCCATCCGGGCGGAAGGATCGAATCAGCTCAATCTTAAATCGATTGACGTATAGATGTATCGGAGAAGGTGAAACGACGATCTGCCTTGTCGAACTTGCGGCTTCGTAGGCGCCTCATTTGCTTGTTACGCAAACCCACCGCCTACTGAGGATGCCGATAGTGAATGTTCTCGCCATCCAGCCGGTATTCCGCCGAGCACGCATCGCCCCCGCAGATCATCATCTCTCGCTCACACAGCTGCCGCCGCGTAATCAATCCCATCGTTCCGCAACGCGGGCACGACATCACAGCGACGTATGGGTTCTGCGCATGGCCGAGCTTCGCCTGGTTCTCCAAAAGGAAAACCGTTCCAGGGTCCATCTTGTCGGGAATCCACTCATTGAGGAATTGCAAGTCGGACATCCTGCCCTCCGAGAGTCTGACGTGACAAAGCAACTTCCGTTTGGTGCCGGTTCGTCCTGACTATCCCAGTTTGGTACAGAGCCTCGATCAACCTGCTCCGAATATTCCGATGATTGCGCCGGAAGAATCACCTTCCGGATTGCGATCAGTGTTCACGCTGCTTGGGCTCCGCGTCAACATCCCCAACGGTAACCTTTATTGGCGAGTCGGGTTCCCGATCCCATTCGGTCTTACTCGCCCGCGGTCTCTTTTGTAGCCTTCGCCGTGCTGTCGCTCGCGTCGATTTCCCGGTAGATCTCTATATTTCGCAGAATTGCCTGCACATATTCACGCGTCTGTGTAAACGGAATCGACTCCACAAACTCATCCATTCCGCTGTACGGACCTGAGGCCTGCCAATCCTGCACCCGGCTGTCGCCTGCGTTATAAGCAGCCAGCGCGTACTCCGCAACCCCGTTGAACTTGTCCAGCGTCTGTTTCAGATACCGCGTTCCCAGGCGAATGTTCGTCTCTGGATCGAGTAACTGAAACGTCTGGAAATTTTTCATGCCTTCCTGCTTCGCCAGCGAACGCCCCACCGATGGAAGCAATTGCATCAGCCCCCACGCATTTGCATAGGAAATCACCGATGGATTGAACTCCGACTCCTGCCGGATCAGCGAGGCCACGAGATACGGGTCGACATTATTCTTAGCCGACTCCGCCTTGATGATCGACCAGTACGGCTCCGGGAACAGAATCCGCCAATAAGGCAACGGGATCGATTCGATCGAAGCGCTCGCGGCCCCCGGCAACGCCCTCTTCAGCGCACGCAGCGCGCGATAAGCCTCGCCGTAGGATGCATAGATCTGCGCCTCCGCCAGCGCGCTCCAGGATCCGGAATCCGGGTCCGCGGCAATTTCCCGAGCCAAAAACTCGTTCAGCCCCGCATTGGCCAGCAGCTTCGCCTTCGCCAGGTGCGGGCTGTCCTCCGGGAAGCTTTCTGACAAATTAGGCAGCTCCGGAGTCTTGATCTGCTCCAGATCTGCGGCTCCTGCGGTCTCGTTGCCATTGCTGCCCAGTGCTGCCAGCCTCTGCCGCGCCATCTGTGCATAGAAGAAGTGCTGATACACGCGCACAATCGTCCGATAGTTTGCCGCCGCCTTGGCCGTGTCGTGGTCCTGTGTCTCATAGAGACGTCCGCGCCAGTAGAGCGCCGAGGCGGTCTCTGGAGTGCCCGGGAATTTTTTGATCTGCTCCTCAAAGATCCGCGACGCTTCCTTGTAATTTCCCAGCCGGTAGTTCAGCCATCCAGCCCGCCAGTGAGCCGCCGAACCATTTTTGTTCGTCGGGAAATGATCTCCCAGATACGCGTAGTACTCTGCGGCTCGCGCATACTCCTTCCGCAGTAGATACATATTGCCGCTCGAGAAAAGTGCTTCTGCCAACCACTGGCTCTGCGGGAATTCCGTCTCCATTCGCGTCACAATTTGTGTCTGTGCGTCCAGATCATTTCGATTCCGCGCAAGTTCCATCAGCAGGTAGGCCCGTCGCGCGCCATTCTCATCGTGAGTATCGGGTAGCCCCTGCGCCTGGCTCTCTGTCAGCCTTTTCAGCTTCAAGTCGCACGCCGCCGCAGCCACGGCGAAACCGTTGCGGCTCTGCTCATCCAGATTCGTCTTGCGCGAGAGTGTTCGATATTGATCGCCAGCATCCTCGTAGCGCCCGGCCCTGTAGTAAGCGTCTCCCAGGCTGCGCAACTCATCGCTGGTCAGCGATTCATCGGACCCCAAATTCGTCAGCTTGGCTCTTGCAATCGCAGCTTCCGTCGACAGCGGAAACCCGAGCAGCAACGCCTTGTAGATCCGAACCGCCTCCGAAATCTCATTGCCGGCCTGTGCCACCAGTCCCGCCGCAAGCTGGTACCCTGCCCGCCCTGCCGCAGGATCGCTCGCCGCCGTATCCAGCACCCGCTTTGCCCCAGCCGGATCATGCATGTCCAGCAGGACATTGGCTTCCAGTTCCGGAACCTCATCAACAAATATGCTGTCCGGATACTTAGTTTTGAAGCTCTTAAGCAGCGCTTCAGCCTGAGCCTCCTGGTCCGACTCGTGGTAAGCCTTCGCCGCAAGAAAATCGTCGTAATCCTCCAGTGAGTCTCCAGCGACCTTCGCCTGCTTCAGGCTGCTCACAGCGTCCGCGTAGCGCTTATCCAGCATGTATGCGTGACCCAGAGCCAGATAGGCAGCGGCGGACGCCTCGCCTTTGTGCGAGCGCGCGTAGGCAGTCACGCCGCTATACGCTGCCGGCGTACGCAATGTCGCCAATTGTTGCGCCATCGGCCTCAATTCCGACGAGGCCACAAATGCGAGCCTGATCTTGTGCGCCCGTGCCGCGCGCCGCCGGCGCTCCGCGGGGCTCACGTACTTCTTCTTGCCTCTCGGCTTCGTAGCCGAACGCTGAGCCCTGGCCGACCTCGCAGTCGATGACTTCGTCGAAGTCGCCTTCTTCTTGGTCGATGCCGTCACCCTCTTCTTCTGGCTTGCCGCGGATCCGGACGCGTTTGTCGATTTCGCATTCGGCGCGTTGTAGGGCTTCCCTTCGATCGGACTAACTGTCATTAAGGCGCACAGCACGGCCGTTAGGATCCGCGCCGGCGCGTGCGAAACAAGGGAAGCTGCTGAATGCATAGTTTCACTGTATGACGGATTCCGCCCCTGCGAACACCAGAGAATCACTACCGTAACGTATCCATCGGTTTCCGGCTCCCGTCCGCACCCGTGAACGGTCGGAAATCCTCATTCCGCCGCCCAAGTCCGTCTATTACACTTAGACGTGTGGGGCAGCTTCTGGCCACCCTCCACAGAATTCCCCGCAACCAACCTCCATGGCGACCATCCAATCCATAGCGAACGAAAACGAGCCGCACCCCGATGTTGCCCTTGTAGAAAGGGTCAAAGCCGGGGACATCTCGGCGTACGATGAGCTCGTCCGCAAATACGATCGCCAGATCTTCCGGATTGCGCAGCACATTACGCAAAATCGAGAAGACGCTGAAGACGTAATGCAGGACGCGTTCCTCAAAGCGTACGAGAAGCTCGATCAATTTCAAGGGAATTCGAAGTTCTACACATGGCTGGTCCGGATCGCAGTAAACGAGAGCCTCATGCGCCTGCGCAAGCGGCGTACAGGCAAGATGGTCTCCATCGACGAGGACATCGAAACAGAAGAAGGGACAGTGCCGCGCGATCTGGCGGACTGGGCCCCGGATCCGGAGCAAAACTACACTCAGGCCGAACTGGCCGAGATCCTTCGCAAAACCATCCAGGGACTGCCTCCGGGATTCCGGGTAGTTTTTGTGCTGCGCGACGTGGACGGACTCTCCACCGAGGAAACTGCCGAATCGCTGGGACTCAGCGTTCCGGCCGTCAAGTCGCGTCTGCTCCGCGCCCGGTTACAGTTGCGCGAACGCCTCGCCCGCTACTTCAAGCGGAAGAAGGTTCCCAGGGAAAAGGGAGTGAAAAGTGACGTGCACTGAGTTTCTGGCCATGCTCGACGACATGATCGACAACACCGTCTCGAGAGAGATGCGCGCCGACCTGCAGGAGCACCTGAACGGCTGCGAACACTGCGAAGTCACCCTGAATACCACCCGCAAGACCATCGAAATCTATCGCTCACACGAGATTTACGAGATGCCCGCCAATCTCCGCGCCCGACTTCACAAAGCCATCATGGAGCGTTGCAAAAAAGGTTGCTGACCTGACCCTTCGACAATCGCATCGAGCCTATGGGGCCGGTCTTGTCGAAACGGTCAGACTAGGGTGCTCATCTGGGGGCGGTTCCATCTGGCCGTTGCGCGGCCGACTGCCTCTGCATCTCTGCCATGCACGCCTCACAAAAATGCCGGTCGAGGCTGCCTTTCTTCAATTCCACCAGCACCTGAGTGGAGTCCTTGACGCCGAGCGGAATGGGCTGCTGACACCGATCGCAGAATAGCTTCCCGTCCTGAATCATTGATTCGCCTTCGCGGGCCCATCTGCGTAACTCAGACGCAGGATCAAGGGGATGAAAGGACGGGGCAGCAAGTTGCTTCGTGGCCCAAACGTACGCTTCGCTTTTCGCACAGTTAAGCCATGTCCAAGTGATCGGGACACCGGCAAAACAGCCGAAATTGGCTCATGGCATAGCCCCAGCTCGCTCCAAACACAACTTTTAACAGACGGCAATCGCTCAGGACGCATCCAACCGGCATGATGCTCTCGAAGAGGAACCTGAGTGCGCTCATTGGAGATGTGGTCAGGAACACGTTGGAAATCTTGGCTCAAGCGGAGTGGAGGGCTGAAATGGAACATCGATTGTGTGGCGGCAACCGTCACTCAACGAAGAAATTGAACACGTCGAAGCCCGGCCTTCAGACCTTCCTGCGCAAGAATGTAGTAATTCAGAAGTTTCGAGTGATCGACCAAAATCCCGAGTCGCGGCCTTAATGTCGCCGCTCCATGAACGTTGTAATCGTTAATCGATGTGCTTCGCTCATTGCAGTGTCTGCAGGCGAATTTCGATCTTGTTCCATCGGGAGACAGCAACTCAATTTGTGATTTAGCAGTGACAATTCGGCGATTTGGCTAGGGGAATGAATATGGGGAAACAACAGGCTGAACAGATTGCGCGCGCCTACATGCAATTGCATGGTGAGATGCCTGAAACATTGGGCAGTAGAACAGTCGGAGCCTCGTTTAGGAAATTCGCCGAGGCACTCAAGCGAATAGGCTCACGACTCGTTCCTGCCCCTGCATCGTCCGGACAGCCCGTGAACCGTTCCCGCCGCTCCTGAACCGAGACCTGCCCGGGGCAATTCTCGCGCTCCTCTTCCGACTGTTACTAACTCGTCGCTACACCGGTCCGCCTGCCCCTGTCCTCTACTCCGTCCTCAACGCCTCTACTGGATTGACCGACGCCGCACGATACGCGGGTAGGAAACTAGCCACCAAAGATGCGGCTCCCAGCACAGCAGCAACCGTCGCCAGGGTCGGAATATCCCAGGCCGCCACGCCAAAGAGCAGTTTGTTTCCGACCCTCGCCGCACCAATCGCACATGCCACGCCGATGCCAATTCCTGCCGCCGTCAGCCAACTCGCCTGCCGCATAACCATGCTGTACACCGAACGCCGCTGCGCCCCAAGAGCCATGCGCACACCGATCTCCCGGGTACGCTGCCCAACCGAGTACGCCACTACGCCATAGAGTCCAACCACCGCCAGCACCAGCGCGATTGTCGCGAAACCATCTACCAGCCACATGGCTGTGTGATGGATCAACGCCGATTGCGTGGTGTTCATCATGTCGCCCATCGTGATCTCGCCATAGGTTCCAAGATTCGGATCGACCTCGTGAACCGCCTTGATGAGTGACGGCAGAAGAGCCTTCTCATCTCCGGTGGTCCGAACAGCAACTGCGACAAAGTTCCCTGACGTTTGATATAACGCCTCGTATTCGGTCGGCCATAGCTCGTCGTCCAGCCCTCCCTCGCGCACATTCCCGACCACCCCGATAATTTCCCTCATCGATTTCGGATCGAGGTTTCCGTTCCCGATCATCTTCCCAATCGGATCCTCTCTCGGAAAATACTTCTCTGCCAGCTTCTGATTAATGACAACCTTGTTGCTCTTCGAAGCCGTGTCGTCTTCGTTGAAAAGCCTCCCTCGAATAAGCTGCGCCTTCAGCGTAAGGAGATATCCCGGACTTACATCTCGTTCGTTCACCTCGTTGTGCTCGCCATGGAATGGCTTCCCGACAATGCGAATCCAGTCTGTGTTGCAGTTGCACTGTATCGGCAGATCGGACGTAATTCCAACCGATTCAACCCCCGGCAGTACAGCGAGCCGCCGGTTCAATTCACGAAAAAGCGCCACTTGTTGCTCGGGCTTGGAATACGCCGCTGGGGGAGCAACCACCTGCACGGTCGCCAGGTGCGTCGCGTCAAATCCCACATCAACACGCAGCAGCCGGTAAAAACTCTTGCTCAGCAATCCCGCGCCAACGAGCAGTATCACGGCCAGGGAAAGTTCAATTACAACAAGGTTGGCGCCCATCCGCCGCCAGAACCTTCCCGCAACAGACCTATTTCCATCGCTCAGTGCATCGCGCACGTGTAGAAACGAAAACCTTAGAATCGGCGTAGCCGCCAGCAGTCCCGTAGCGAGCAGCGCAATGCAAAAGCAGTACACCGTCTCATGCCAATGGATCCCGACCCGCTGAAGGAACGGAAGGAACTCCGCCATCGTTGTCGGAATCAGGCCCCTGAGCCCCTTCATTGTTCCATTCGCCACAGCCATGCCAGCTCCGCATCCCATCAATCCGAGCAGCAAAGCCTCGGTCACAAACTGCCTCGAGATCCTCGCCGGAGTAGCGCCAAGTGCCCCGCGTACAGCAATCTCCCTCCGCCTCGATTCGGAGCGAACAAGTAGAAGGCTCGCCACGTTAACCGATGCAATCAGCAGCAAAAGACTCGATGCCGCCAAAAGTGTAAGCATGATCGGCCGCATCGGTCCTACAATGATCTCCGCGAGGGGCTCGACGACGGCGCCTTGTCCTTTATTCGATCCCGGATACTGAATCTCCAGCTGCGCGGCGATCGCCTTCATCTCGTCAAGCGCTGCTTTGGAAGTCACTCCATCGCGCAGCCGTCCGATCCCAAAAAGGTTGTGGCAGCTCCGCCGCTGCTCGCACTGGTTTTTATCAAGCAGCGGTACAAAGAACTCGGCATTGGCGCGGGGCGCAAACTCAAACTCCCGCGGCAGCACACCCACCACGGTGTATGCTGTGCCGTCCAGAGTGATGGACTGGTCAACAATATCGGTTCGCGATCCGAACCGCTTCATCCACGATCCGTAGGTCAGCACCACCAGTTTCGCGCCACCAGGCTGATCTTCTCCGGGCCTGAAATCCCGCCCCAGCATCGGCTTCACTCCAAGCGTCTCGAAGAACCCATCGCTGACACGTGCAGCGGGTACTGGCTCGGTTCCTGACGGCGTGCGCAGCAGATATCCCGACCCGCCATAGACATCCAGTGAGCTGAACGAGTGATTCAGTCGCTGCCAATCCTCGTAATCCGCACGCGAGAGGTTCGATCGATGAAGCATCGCACCGTTTTCAGCCACGTCCATCAAACGGTCCGGAGCGAGATACGGCAAGGGCTGTATCAACGCGGCATCTGCGAAAGCAAAGATCGCCACGCTTACACCCATTCCCACTGCGAGAATGAACACCGCCGTGAGAGCGAACCCCAGATTCTGCCGGAATTGCCGAAGTGCGAACCGCAAATCCCGCCAGATCGTCTCCCACTGGAAGGCCACGACGCGCTGGCTCTCGTCACGAAGATGGGCCGAGTTGCCAAACTGGCGAGACGCCGCCGTGCGGGCCGATGCCGCCGGCATGCCCTCGGCAATCAATTCCTTTTCAACCTGCTCGCGATGAAATGCCATCTCCTCATCCAGATCGGCACGGAACCGGTCACGGCGCAAAAGCATACCGAATTTTCTGACGATCTTTGCCAGGGGATTCATTTCTCCTCCGTCGTTTTCACGCCGGTCAGGTGAGCCTCGGAGTCACGCCTCGCTCAACACCCGTCCAATTGCCACAATCATTTGCTCAAATTGTGTTACTTCAAGCCCTAGTTGCTTCCGGCCAGCAGCTGTAAGCGTGTAGAAGCGTGCGCGCCGGTTCGTCTCGGTCATCTTCCACTCAGCCTTCACCCAACCCTGGAGAAGCAAGCGCTGCAGTGCCGGATAGAGAGATCCCTCTTCCACCGTAAGCACGTCGTCTGAAAGGCGCTTGATAGCCTGCGCGATCCCGTACCCGTGCAATGGCGCGCGGTTCAGAGTTTTAAGAATCAGCATGTCAAGGGTGCCGGGAAGGAGTTCCGGTCGTTTCATGCGTCTATGTATAGGCTATCTATGGATAGAAAGTCAAAGGGACTGTGACGAGCAGGAGACTTGAGAGCGCATGTTGGAATTAAGAAAGGAGCGGGGCCGGCATCCAGTTCACTCGCCCCGATTCCGATTTCTCCCTACCCCAGTCCCCGCTCTCCGAGCTTCGTCCCTTGATTTTTTCGCCCTGCCTCTCAGTGCTTTGCGAACATCTCCATCACATCTTTGCGAAGCGCAAGCCGGCTGTCATTTCGCGTATAGAACATGTGGCCGCCCGGAAATTCGTGCACAGAAACGCGGCTTGGATCGCCCATCACTGGCATCTGATCCACAGTGAGAACCGATCCCATGAACGGACAGGAGAGATCGTTCCAGCCATGCACGATCATCACTCGCAGCTTTGGATCTGCTGCAACGCTTTCGCGCAGATCCGGCACCGAACCACGCCGCAGTTCGGCATCACGATCCCACTGGCGATTCACCTCGTAGGACAGCGCGTTATAGCGCGCATCGACTTTCCAACCCACGGTCCGCGTAACGAAATCAACCATCGCGGTCGTTAGCGGCGCAACAATGCTCGCCAGTATCGGATCCTGCGCGCGCTGTTCCGGCGCAAACGGAAACGGATCGAACGAGGTCACGTTTGAGTCGTAGACGGAGCCGAGCTTCCCTTCCTCCCGATGCACTTCGCGAAGATACGCCCCGGTTTCGATTCTTCCCCCAGAGAACTTCACGAAAGCGGGATCAAGGCCGGTCATTTCCGTGACCTTCGCAATCATCTTCTGCGTACCGGCTTCATCCGATCGTCCCTTCAGCAGAGTGGTTGCATATTCACCGCGCGTATACGCAATAACAGTGGCCATCGATTCAGGCGTCAGCTTCTTTTCCCGCTCCAGATGCGCCGCTGTAATCGACGGCAATGTCATCATCCACGGCAGAGGCGACAGATCCCCATCGTTCTCAATCGTCGGATTGAGATACGGCGACACCAGCACGACCCCATTCATAGCCACACCCAGTTGCGATTGCAGATAATGCGTAATGCGTGGCCCCCGAAAGCCTCCATAGCTCTCGCCTACTAGGTATTTGCGCGAACTGAGACGGTCGTTCTTGACGAGCCAGTCATAGATAATGCGCGAAAGATACTCAATGTCGGATTGCGTGCCGTAGAAGAGCTTCTTCGTCTCGGAGTCAGCTACCAGCGATCGGCTGAATCCGGTGCCTACTGGATCGACGAACACGAGATCAGTGAAGTCAAGCCACGTTCCCGGATTATCAACAAGGGTCGTGGGATCGGAAGGGCTGTCACCTTCATTACCCGCATCGAGGTGCTTCGGTCCGATTGCGCCAAAATTGAGATAAACAGACGATGCTCCGGGACCACCGTTGAAGGCGAACGTGACCGGGCGGTTCTCGCCCTCGACGGAATAGGCCGTCACCACGACCTCACCCGCAACCTTACCCTCTCCGTCGCGTACGGGAAGCGCGCCCACCGTAACGGTGTACTTCAATGCCTTTCCGTCGAGTTGGATTGTTTGCGTGGCATGTGCCTCTGCCGGAAGTGGCGGCAAAGGGGATTTGTCAGATGCAGCTTTTTCCGCAGGCTTGCTCTTGTCCGTGCCAGCGGAAGCCTTGTCGCTTTGCGCAAACGCGATGGCCGGAGCCAGAACCAGGCAGCAAAGAACACTCGTCGCCAGGGCCGTGCGCAAGGGGAAGGGGTTCGAAGAAGTCATGCGAATACCATACATTGCTTTATTCGAGCCGCTGGCAAGGCATGCACGCCATGATTTAACCTCAGATTCGGAATGAGACTAAAGCAGTTCTTCTTGGCACCACTGGCCTTTACCGCGCTCGCTGCCGGCGCCGTTGCGCAAGACAGTACGAAACCAGCCGAAGCGCCCCTGCCCGATGCTCCTCAAGCCACCGCCGCAGCGCAGATCCGTCCCAACGGACCAACAGTCGTAATGGACACATCGATGGGCCGAATTACCTGCCAGTTCTTTCAGAAGGAAGCGCCTAAGACTGTCGCCAACTTCATCGCGCTCGCCCAAGGCACAAAAGACTGGACCGATCCGAAGACACAACAGAAGATGCACAACAAACCCCTGTATGACGGAACAATCTTTCACCGCGTCATTCCTGAATTCATGATTCAGGGTGGCGATCCAACCGGCACAGGAATGGGCGACCCGGGATATACCTTCGTAGACGAGTTCAATCCAGATCTGGGTTTCGATGTTCCGGGACGCTTAGCTATGGCAAACTCGGGACCGAATACGAACGGCAGCCAGTTCTTCATAACCGAAGTTCCCACCGAGCACCTGAACCAGCACCACACCATCTTCGGCCAATGCGATGAACCGAGCCTCAACCTCGTCAAGGCGATTGCACGTGTTGAACGCGACCCGAACGACAAGCCGGTCACGCCCGTGGTGTTACAAAAGGTAACGATCGTCCCCGAAGGCCAGGCACCGCCGCCACCTCCGGCCGCACCAGCGCAATCAGCTCCGGCGCCCCAGCAATAAGTAAAATGCTTCGGCCTCGAGCGAACCAGCAACTCGAGGCTTTCTTGTTCACTGGAGAAATCCCCACAGATAGGAGTATCTATGGCACTCGCACCTGGCACATACGCCACGTTCAATACCAGCGAAGGAAAGATCGTTGCACGGCTCTTTGAAGCCGATGCACCGGTCACAACGACGAACTTCATCGAACTGGCAGAAGGCAAAAAAGAGTGGACGCATCCGGGCACCCGCCAGAAATCGACCAACAAGCTCTTCGACGGCACGATCTTCCATCGCGTCATACCCGACTTCATGATTCAGGGCGGCGATCCCATCGGCTCCGGAACAGGCGGCCCGGGATACCGCTTCCAGGACGAGACCAAGGGCTCTCCGCATCGCTTCGACAAGCCTGGCAAGCTCGCCATGGCAAACTCCGGTCCGAATACAAATGGATGCCAGTTCTTCATCACAGTCGCGCCCACACCATGGCTCACCGGCAATCACACTATCTTCGGTGAAGTCGTCGAAGGCCAGGACATCGCTGACAAAATTTCAAAAGTGCCTCGCGGTGCGCAGGACAAGCCCAATAAGCCCGTGGTACTCCAGTCTGTGACAATCGAACGCGTCGCCTGATTCCACGCGCATCCTCGCTATTTGGCTCCGCAGATCCTCAGGATCGCGGAGCCAAATTTTTCTACCTTCGCAGCTCCGATGCCCTCAATGGCGAGAAGCTCGCGAGGATTCGTCGGGCAGGTAAATGCGACTGAAATGAGGGTGCGGTCATGCAGCACACAGTAAGGCGGCACGCGTAGACGCTTCGCCTCGCTCGTTCGCCACTCCTTCAGTCGGCTCGCGAGTGCTTCTCCCTCGACAGACAAACTCTCCGGAGCACTTCGCGACGGAGCCTTCCCCGATTTCGGGCCTTTACGCGGGCCCCTTTGCGTTGTCGACGTCGCAAATTCCTCAGCAATTCCGTCACTAATCAGCAAATCTGCTTCCGAGATGGAACGAAACTCTCGCCCGATTTGGCTGAGGCTTACTTTCCGATATCGACGGACCACTCCATCTTTCTCGAACACCGCATCTTCGATTGCAATGAGACGAGCGCGCGCCAACGCATCCAACACTGCCGAAAAGTCGTCCCGGCTGATTCTGCCTGCGGGATCGATCGCCTTTTGTAGAGAGCCTGCGCCCTTGTGATCGACGGGACGCAGCTCATCCAAAACCAGCTGTGCGATTGCACGTTCCGGATTCGTCGCTCGACGAAACACCCGCAGAACAGTCCCCGCTGGGTCGCAAACATCGCAATTGCCGCAAGGCTCAGCAGCATCCTCGTCGTCGCCGAAGTGCCGCACCAATGCGCACATCCTGCAATTGCTTGACTCAGTGAACCGCAGCACCTTTTCAAATTGCTCAGCCCGGTACTGCGCTTGAATCGAGTATGTCTTCTTCCACCCTGGCGTACCAATCGTGACTTTCCCCGCGTAGTCCACTCGCGCGCCGCCGTGAATCTCCAGCTTCTCCAGGGCCTTGTCAAACTCCTCTTCGCTGAGCTTCGATGCAGCGCGTAGATCCTCAATCATGCGAGGCGCTTCGTTCAGCATCCTGAAGACGTCGTGCAGATTCTCTGTCGGAGGATAGTCGCGATTCAGGAAGAAATCGTGCGTCCGTTGGTCTGCGTACGAGTGCATTAGAAAGGTGCGGCTTAGCGCTCCGTCGCGCCCTGCCCTGCCGATCTCCTGATAGTAGCCCTCAAGCGTGCCAGGCAGCCCCGCATGGATAACGGTCCGTATGTCAGGCTTATCGATACCCATTCCAAACGCAATCGTCGCGACGACAGCCTCGAGCCGGCCCGAGAGAAAGGCCCGCTGCACCCGCTCGCGTGTCTCGCTGTCTAAACCCGCGTGGTACGCCGCCGCCGGCATGAGCTGAGATAACTCTTCCGCGAGTGCCTCCGCTTGCTTGCGCGAGGTGGCGTAGACGATCGCCGGACGGTGAGCCCGTTTAGTCAGCAGCTTGCAGATCGCAAATGAGCGCTCCGGAGTTGGGACTTCGACGACCTCAATCGCAAGATTATCGCGGCGAAAGCCGTGAATGAATCGCACCGGATTCTCCATCCCGAGTTGTGCGACGATATCTGCCTGCACCGCCGGCGTCGCTGTAGCCGTCAACGCCAGCACCGGAACACAAGACCCGCTCCGCAACGCGGGTAGATGCTGCCCAATCATCCTGTAGTCAGGCCGGAAATCGTGCCCCCATTGCGAAATGCAATGCGCCTCGTCAATCGCGATCAGCGCAGGTGGTCGCTTTGCAAGCATCTCTGGAAATCCGGGCACACGCAGACGTTCGGGCGCAATGAAAAGAAAGTCCAGCCCACCGCGCAAGTACTCCACGCAGGCCTGTCGCGACACTGCGCGGTCAAGGCCCGAGTGAATGCGCGCAACGCGGAGATTTAACGCTGCGAGCTTCGTAAACTGGTCCTCCATTAGCGCGATGAGGGGGGAGATTACGAGCGCCGTGCCTCCCAGGGCAATGGCTGGCAGTTGATAGCAAAGCGACTTCCCTGCACCTGTCGGCATTACCAGCAGCAGATCGCGTCCTGCCAGGGCGGCGCGGCACACAGCTTCCTGGTTGGCGCGGAACTCACTGAAACCGAAGACCGCGTGTAGCAATTGGTTCAGGTCGTCGGTTTTGGACAGAGTGGTCACGGCTCGGTTCTCTCTTCAACTTTACTGAACCGGCAGCGGCAACGTCTCAGTGTGTGCTTCGCCACGCATAATGAAACTGGGACAGCAAAGACAAAGCTGACCGTGCAGGAGGGCAAATTGCCAGAGAGGACAGCGGACTTATCTCGATCCCGGCAGCCCATTCTGTTGATGAAACCGTGGAAAGGCTCAGTCAAATTCTGCAACACAAGGGCGTCACGATCTTCGCTCTTGTCGATCACAGCGGAGAAGCCGCCAAGGCAGGCATCAGCATGCCCAACACCAAGCTGTTGATCTTCGGAAATCCCAAACAGGAACTCCCTTGATGCTGGCTGCACCCCAGCATCGCCATCGGCCTGCCCCTCGAGATCATGGTCGCCGAGAACAGCGACAATCAGACAGTTATCTCATACAACAGCACGCAGTGCCTTGCGGAACGGCACGGCGCTCCAGACGATCTGATGAAGAGCCCATCTGTCTTTGAATCGCTTGCGGCCGCGACGGCACAATTGTCCTCACCGACTTCCGCACTTCAACATTCCAAGTCATCCTCGGTGCTTTAAGGTAGCATTCGTCTCACCGCCCATCTCAGCCAACAAGGTTCGCGTACTCGTATGCCCCGCCCCTCACAACTTGCCATTACTTTAACGTTCGTATTCGCTTACACCGTGCTCGGTCAGCCCAGCTCAGAGTTCCTGGCGCACTACAAGGGCACACCCTTCCACGACAGGCAAATACAGTGCCGGCCCGCAGAAGATTCCCGGATCTGTGATGTGCGCCTATTACGACCTGGGAGGCGAAGGAATTGCCTACCGCGACACCGACGCGAAAAACAACGGCAGCGGAGCGCTGAATCCGGCCAACGGTTCATATCTCAATGAGTTCCGAATGAAAGAAGGCGTGGATACTTCGTACACCAAGTTCGGGCTTGATCCCAAGATCGACGACAACCCCTACAACAAAGTCGTGCCGCCCTCTGCTCTCCTCTATATCGGCTGGACTGAACCCGGCGAGTGGTTCAACCTCACAGTTGATGTTACAAACACGGCCGACTACATCACAGACCTTCTGTACACCTCGAACCGTGGCGGATCAATCTCGTTCGACGTAAATGGCAAACCCGCAACCGGTCCTCTGAAGATCACCTCGACTTATTACGTCAGCGATCCCGTCTCGTGGCGTCAATGGCACCACTGGAACGTCGCGCACGATCTTGCCCGCATTCACCTGAACAAAGGCCGCAACGTCATCACTGTGCGTACGCTCACCGAAGGGCAGATGAACTACGCCACCCTCACATTCAACCGAGCTCGGGCGAAGAAACCGGCGGCCTACTCCCATTCGCGTCGAAGGTCCGCTTCGGATCGGAAGCGGTAACTAGATTCGGCAGAGCGCCAATGTCTCTGAGGGCATTACGCCCGTGTGACGCAAATCATATGAACCTGTTCCGCGCAATGGGAATATCGGCTATATTTCAGATAAACCGGAGTAGGTTGCAAGCGATCCCTGACTCCCAAGGACGGCTTGCATTGAATCAACCCCTCTCTGAATGTGTGGCCGACTGCGAACTCGCGGCGGCCATCGAAGCCCGCTCTCAACTTCACCACATCTCCCATAAACGACTACTCTTCCGGCAGGGACAGCTTCCAGATCGGCTTTTTCTCCTTCACACTGGCGAAGTCGTGCTCACTTCCAGGCTGCCTGATCGGTCGGTCCTCGGTTTCAGGGCGACACCTGGCTCTCTGATCGGTTTGCCGGCAATTGCCGGAAACCAGTCCTACTCCATGACGGCGACCGTCAGAAAATGTGCAGAGCTATATTCAATCTCGCTTGGGACATTCCGCGAAATCGTCGGCAAGAACCCTCGCCTGGCGTTCCGGGTTCTCGAGATTCTTGAGGCGGAGGTCAAGTCCGCTCGTGTGCAGGTCGCCAATGCGCTCACAACCGTCCGCCTGGCTTCCTTCGCGCCCGAAGCAACAAAGTCCACGCAACTTGAGAGTGCCGGCTGCCAATGAGCACAGAAGTGCCTACCAGAATCTGTTCTATCTCATCACCGCCTGGCAATCAGGCAATACGTTGAAGGATGGATTGCAGGACACTCGTCGGCTCCGGCTGGTTTCCACTTTGCGCGCCGGAAGGCGTCACATGGTTATTCGAAACCATGTGGTGGATGAGCAACGGCAAAGTGATAGCCAATCCGCCTCGAACGACGCCCGGTGACAGACCGGTGCGCTGCGCGATGCTGTCGATAAGCCCCGTGCCTTGTGTCCCATTTTCAATCGCTGTTGGATTGGGCTGTGTGTTGCCCTGCGACCACTGCTCGATGAAGCTCCCCATGCCATTGCGCTGAAACGACTGTATGAGAGAGCCAACTCCACCGCGCGCCTCGAGTTCGTGCATCAATCCGCCTGCCACCTGGGCATGATCAGACGCGCCGGGACCCTTCGCCATCGATGCGACTGTGTTGAGAATGCTCATTCGACTCACCTCGCCTAGCGACGCTGTGAGGTGGGATGCATTAGGAACCAGTACGGGTGGTCCCAATGTGCTTCCAAAACCTCACCCATGGATTCACGAAAGCCCCGCTTTTGCGGGAAAAGGAAAGGCTGGAACGAATCACGCTCCAGCCCTGAGGTGTTGCCTTGTTCCGGCAATCAGTCGCCTGCAACAGGTTCGGCGATGGTGTGGGTTTCCGCAGCCGGCGGTTTCACGCCTTCTTGGATCAGGTCATAGCGATCGAGATTCATAACCTTCGTCCATGACTTTACAAAATCCTTTACGAAGTCCGCTTCAGAATCGCTGCTCGCGTACACCTCGGCGATCGCGCGGAGTTGAGCGTTCGAACCGAAAATGAGATCAATCACAGTTCCGGTCCACTTCGGCGCGCCGCTCTTTCGGTCATGCCCTTCGAGAACGTGCTCCGAGCCAGCCTTCTTTTGCCATTTCGTGCCCATATCGAGCAGGTTGATGAAAAAATCGTTCGTCAACGTCTCAGGCCGCTTGGTAAAGACTCCGTCCTTCGACCCGCCATAGTTCGCACCTAGCACTCGCAGTCCACCGATCAGCACTGTCATCTGCGGTGCGGTAAGCGTCAGCAGTTGCGCCTTGTCCAGGAACAGATTCGCCGCGTATTTCTCCATCCCCTTGCCGACATAGTTCCGGAAGCCATCTGCCTTTGGCTCCAGGACTCCGAAAGACTCCACATCAGTCTGCTCCTGCGTTGCATCTGTGCGCCCCGGTGAGAACGGAACCCTGACATCGTGTCCGGCTTTCTTTGCAGCCGCTTCCACCGCAGCATTACCGGCAAGAACGATCAGATCGGCAAGCGAAATCTTCTTCCCACCCGACTTCCCGTTGCCACTCCCTTGGGCTGAATTGAACTCCCTCTGAATGCCTTCGAGCTTCGAAAGCACTTTCGCGAGTTCTGCTGGCTGGTTCACTTCCCAGTTCTTTTGGGGTTCCAGGCGGATGCGCGCACCGTTCGCGCCGCCGCGCTTGTCGCTTCCCCGAAAAGTGACGGCTGAGGCCCATGCTGTTGTGACAAGTTGCGAAATCGAGAGACCAGATGCGAGCACCTTCGCCTTCAATGTCTCGACTTCCTTATCGTTGAC
>Ga0207639_10000186_pt1 | contig 48665 bp, 52 predicted proteins | sample KBSCornC32_FD_184299 | JGI IMG/M metagenome (GOLD analysis project Ga0207639, IMG submission 184299) | Corn rhizosphere microbial communities from Kellogg Biological Station, Michigan, USA - KBS Corn C3-2 (SPAdes) (version 2) | ecosystem: Host-associated > Plants > Roots > Rhizosphere > Soil ... | reverse complement strand
TTTTCGGAGTTTTCCCCATGTTCAACGGAGCCATCCTTGTCGGCGCGAGCGAGCGCCAGGGCGGCGCACCCTTCTTCGCCATCGACCCGTCGACCGGCGCGAAGGGCGAGGTCGCCTTCCACAACGCCTCGGCCGCCGATGTCGCGGACGCCTGCGCGCTGGCCGATGCCGCGTTCGAGAGCTTCTCGACCCTGACGCCGGACGCCCGCGCCGCCTTTCTGGAGGCGGTGGCGGACGGCATCATGGCGATTGGCGACCTGCTGATCACCACGGCCATGAGCGAAACCGGCCTGCCGCGCGGCCGGCTGGAGGGCGAACGGGGCCGCACCGTCGGCCAGCTTCGCCTGTTCGCCGGCTATGTGCGCCAGGGCGACTGGCTGGACGCGACCATCGACAAGGCCCTGCCGGAGCGCCAGCCGCTGCCGCGCAGCGACCTGCGCCGCGTCAACCAGTCGGTCGGCCCCGTCGCCGTGTTCGGCGCGTCCAACTTCCCGCTCGCCTTCTCCGTTGCGGGCGGCGACACGGCATCGGCGTTCGCGGCGGGTTGCCCGGTCGTGGTGAAGGGCCACCCGGCCCATCCCGGCACCGGCGAACTGGTCGCCCGCGCCATCGCGACGGCGGTCAGGGAAAGCGGCCTGCATGAAGGCGTATTTTCCTACCTGCCCGGCACGACCAACGACCTTGGCGGCGCGCTGGTGGCCGATCCGCGCATCAAGGCGGTGGGCTTTACCGGATCGCGCGGCGGCGGCCTGGCCCTCATGAAGATCGCCGCCGAGCGCGCCGAACCGATCCCGGTCTATGCCGAAATGTCGAGCATCAACCCGGTCGTGCTGCTGCCCGGCGCGCTGGCCGCCCGCGCCGAGGCGCTGGGGACTGCCTTCGTCGGATCGCTGACCCTGTTTTCGGGCCAGTTCTGCACCAATCCGGGCCTGGTGATCGCGCTCGACAGCCCCGACCTCGACCGCTTCGTCGCTTCGGCCGCAGAAGCGCTGTCGGGCAATGCGGCGCAGGTCATGCTGACGCCCGGCATCCATGCCGCCTATGAAAAGGGCGTCGCCGCCCTGTCCGGCGCGGAGGGCGTCACCACGGTCGCGCGCGGCGTCGCGGGAGACGGCGTCAATCGCGGGCAGCATGCGCTGTTCGCCACCAGCGGCGATCGCTTCCGCGCCAATCCCGCGCTGGCGCATGAGGTGTTCGGTTCCTCTTCCATCCTCGTCAAATGCGCAACCGTCGAGGAGATGATCGCCACCATCGCCGATCTGGAGGGCCAGTTGACCGCGACGCTGCAGATGGAGGAGAGCGATCAGGCCGATGCCGCCCGGCTGCTGCCCACGCTGTCGCGGAAGGTCGGCCGCGTGCTCGCCAATGGCTGGCCGACCGGCGTCGAGGTGACCCATGCCATGGTCCATGGCGGTCCCTTCCCCTCGACCTCCGACGGGCGCTCCACATCCGTGGGCACGCTCGCCATGATGCGCTTCCTGCGCCCGGTCTGCTATCAGGATGTGGCCGACGCCGTGCTGCCGCCCGCCCTGCAGGCCGCCAATCCCTGGCAGCTCAACCGCCGTGTCGAGGGCAGGCTGGAGATCGCCCGGTGACCCTGTCCCCCGATCAGGCCCCCGATCAGTCCGCCATCCGTTCGCTGGTGCAGTTCGAGGAAGGCGGCCGTCGCGGCGTCGCCGCCCTCGACGCCAGCGGCGCGGCCCGGCGCGTGGAGGGCGCAAGCTCCACCCGAGCGCTGGCGCTGGAGGCGATTGCGGCCGGACAGGCCCTCGCCGCCATGGCGCAAGCGCGCCTGGGCGGAGCGGTGGACCTTTCCACCGTCCGGCTGCTCTGCCCCATCGATCATGAGGATGCCGCGCATCTGCTGGTCGCGGGCACCGGCCTTACCCATCTTGGCTCGGCCGAAGGGCGCGACAAGATGCACAAGGCCGCCGCAGCGGGTGAACTGACCGACAGCATGCGCATGTTCCTGATGGGCGTGGAGGGCGGCAAGCCCGCCGATGGCGGCATCGGCGCGCAGCCCGAATGGTTCTACAAGGGCGACGGCCAGAGCCTGATCCATCCCGGCGAGGATTTCGCCATGCCCGCCTTCGCGGAGGATGGCGGGGAGGAGCCGGAGGTCGCCGGCATCTACCTGATCGACGCGGACGGCACGCCGGTCCGGCTGGGCTTTGCCCTGGGCAATGAATTTTCCGATCACGTCACCGAACGGGGCAATTATCTGTGGCTGGCGCACAGCAAGCTGCGTCAGGCGTCCCTGGGGCCGGAACTGCTGCTGGGGGACCTGCCCGACGATCTGCGCGGCACCAGCCGCATCGTCCGCAACGGCGAGACAGTCTGGGAAAGGCCGTTCCTGTCGGGCGAAACCAACATGTCCCACCGGATCGACAATCTGGAACATCATCATTTCAAATATGGTCTGTTCCGTCGTCCGGGCGACATCCACGTCCACTTCTTCGGCACGGCCACCCTCTCCTTTTCGGACGGCTTCGCGACGCAGGAAGGTGACGTGTTCGAGGTGGAGGCCGCGCCCTTCATCCTGCCCGTGCGCAACGGCCTGCGCCGGGCGGCCGATGAAGGCCAGACAAGGGTGAAAGTCCTATGACCATCCGGGCAGGCCTTGTCGGCCTGGGCAAGATCGCCCGCGACCAGCATCTTCCCGCCATCGCGATAACCGAGGGCATAGAGCTGGTCGCGGTCGCCAGCCGCAATGCGCAGGCGGAGGGCGTGAACAACTATCCCGATCTGGACGCGATGCTGGCCGGGGAACGGGACATGGACGCCGTCATCCTCTGCCAGCCGCCGCAGGTCCGATACCAGGCGGCGCGGCAGGCGCTGCTGGCGGGCAAGCATGTCTTCCTGGAAAAGCCGCCCGGCGCCACGGTGTCGGAAGTGGAAGCGCTGACCGCCCTTGCCCGCGCGCAGGGCGTCACCCTCTATGCAAGCTGGCACAGCCGCTATGCCGCGGCGGTCGCCCAGGCGAAGGCGTGGATGGCGTCGCGCACTGTCAGGCGCATCGACATCCAATGGCGCGAGGATGTCCGCCATTGGCATCCGGGCCAGCCCTGGATCTGGGAAGCGGGCGGCTTTGGCGTGTTCGATCCGGGCATCAACGCCCTGTCGATCCTGACGGAAATCGTGCCGGAGCCGGTGACGATGCTGTCCGCCAGCCTGGAGGTGCCGGAAAACAAGGACGCGCCGATCGGCGCCGCGCTGCGCATGGCGACGGCTTCCGGTGCGGCGGTGGAGGCGGTGTTCGACTGGCGCCAGACGGGGCCGCAGACATGGGACATCGCGGTCGAGACCGCGAACGGCAGCCTGCTGCTGTCGGAAGGCGGCAACATGCTGCGCCTGGACGGGGAGATCCAGCTCAAGGCGCCGGACCAGGAATATCCCGCCATGTATCGCCGCTTCGTCGATCTGGTGGCGGAGCGGGCGATCGACGCCGACATCGCGCCGCTGCGGTTGGTGGCGGACGCCTTTCTTTGTGGCCGGCATTGTCCTACGACGGCATTTGAGGACTGAACAGGGGGAACAGGGCAGTGGGAAGCGAGCGCAAGGACGGACCGGAACGCAAATTTCCGACGGACGAGGGCTCGCTGCGCATCCACCAGGCGATCGCCCGGCAATTGGGCACCGCGATCCTGACGGGCGTCCACAAGCCCGGCGACCTGTTCGAGGGGGAGATCGAGGCGTCGGTGCGGCTGCACGTATCCCGCACCGCCTATCGCGAGGCGGTGCGCATCCTGATCGCCAAGGGCATGCTGGAAAGCCGGCCCAAGGCGGGCACCCGCGTGCTGCCGCGCAGCCGCTGGAACGTGCTGGACCCGGAAATGCTGGCGTGGATGTTCGCGGGCGAGCCGGACCGCGATTTCGTGCGCGACCTGTTCGAACTGCGCGGCGTGATCGAGCCGGCCGCCGCCGAATTCGCGGCGCGGCGACGGACCGATGAGCAACTGGCCGTTATGGCGGCCGCGCTCGACGAGATGGAGAAGCATGGACTTTCCACGCCGGAGGGCCGGTCGGCGGACCAGCGTTTCCACCATGCGGTGCTGGCCGCGACGCATAATGACGCGCTGGCCGCGCTGGCAAGTTCGGTGGGGGCGGCGGTAAGCTGGACCACCACGTTCAAGCATCGCAAGAAGCTGCTGCCGCGCGACCCCCTGCCCGATCACAAGGCGGTCCACCAGGCGATCGCCGCCCGCGACACCGCCGCCGCGCGCAACAGCATGGTGGAACTGCTGCGGCTGGCCATGGCCGACATGGACGTGGTGATGGCGGAACCTCGCAGGCCCTGAGCCTGGCGCGGCGACGGGAAAGCCCCCGTCAGTTCAACGTCCTCAGTTTACGGGGGCGCGCCGCCGGTAGCTGAGCGCTTCGGCCACATGGACGCGCCCGACGCGCTCCGCGCCTGCCAGGTCGGCGATGGTGCGCGCCACGCGCAGCACGCGGGTATAGCCGCGGGCGGACAGCTTCATCGCCGCGGCCGCCTGCGCCAGCAATTCGCGCCCCGCCTGATCCGGCCCGGCAACCTCCTCCAGCCTTTCTCCATCCACCTCGGCATTGGTGCGAAGCCGCGTGCCGTCATAGCGCCGCGTCTGCACCGCCCGTGCCGCCGCGACCCGTGCGGCGACCTCCGCCGATCCCTCGGCGGGAGGCGGCAGGACCAGATCGGCCGCCGTCACCGCCTGCACCTCCACATGCAGGTCGATGCGGTCGAGCAGCGGTCCCGACACCTTGGCCTGATAGTCCGCCGCGCAGCGCGGGGCGCGGGAACAGGCCAAGGCGGGATCGCCCAGATGGCCGCAGCGGCAGGGATTCATCGCCGCCACCAGTTGCACCCGCGCCGGAAAGGTCACATGCGCATTGGCCCGCGCGACGGTGACTTCCCCCGTCTCCAGCGGCTGCCGCAGCGAATCCAGGACGGTCCGCTGGAATTCGGGCAGTTCGTCGAGGAACAGCACGCCCAGATGCGCCATGCTGACCTCGCCGGGCCGCGCCTTGTGCCCGCCGCCGACCAGCGCCGCCATGGAGGCGCTGTGATGCGGATTGCGGAAGGGACGGGTGCGGCTGATCCGGCCGCCCTCCAGCGTGCCGGCGACGCTCGCCACCATGGATGTTTCCAGCGCCTCGCCCGGCGTCAGTTCGGGCAGGATGCCGGGCAGGCAGCTCGCCATCAGCGACTTGCCCGCGCCGGGCGGGCCGACCATCAGCAGATTATGGCCGCCCGCCGCCGCGATCTCCAGCGCGCGCTTGGCGCTTTCCTGGCCCTTGACCTGGCGCAAGTCGGCGGTCCGCGCCGGCGGCTGCACCTCGCCGGGCTGCGGGGGCGACAGGGCAGCGGCGCCCTTGAAATGATTGAGGATCGCCAACAGGTCCGGCGCGGCGATCACCTCCACCTGGCCGGCCCAGGCGGCTTCGGCGCCCTGCGCCACCGGGCAGACGAGGCCCAGCTCCCTCTCCCCGGCATGAAGCGCAGCGAGCAGCACGCCGGGCGTCGGGGCGATGCGGCCGTCCAGGCCCAGTTCGCCCACCACGACATAACCCGCAAGCGTTTCGGCATCGATCACGCCCATGGCGCCCAGCAGCGCCAGCGCGATCGGCAGGTCGAAATGCGATCCCTCCTTGGGCAGGTCGGCGGGGGAAAGGTTCACGGTGATGCGCTTGGGCGGCAGCGACAGGCCGATGGCTGCGATGGCGTTGCGCACCCGCTCCCGGCTTTCTGCGACCGCCTTGTCAGGCAGGCCGACGACGATCAATGTATAAGCGCAAACACTGATTAACGATTACAGCGTTAAGGTGTTTGAATGGACGCGATTATCTATATCCGCTGGTCGTCGTTGGAGCAGACCAAGGGTGACAGCTATGCCCGCCAAATCAACCGCTGCACCAAATTCTGCGCTGACAAGGGCTACAACGTCCTTGAGACGGTAGTTGACGAGGGCAGGAGCGCCTACACAGGCGAAAATATCCTCACCGGCAACCTCGGTAAGCTGGTCGAGCGTTTCGAGCGCAGAGAAGTCCCAGAGGGCACTCTGGTTGTCGTAGAGCAGCTAGACCGTCTCACCCGATTGCCGGCGCTTGAGGTCGTTGGCTGGCTCACCAGGGTTTTCCCTACCGGCATCAAGTTCGTTACCGCCGACCGTGGTACGATGGTCAGTAGGGCCGCGATGGAGGCCGATCAACTCAGCTTCATGAGCCTCATCTTCGACAGCTTTCGAAGCCATGGCGAGTCGAAGCGAAAAAGCGACCTACTTCTCGATAGCTGGCAGAACCGGCGTAAGGATGTCGTAGAAGGCAAGAAGCGCAACATTACTGGCGTTTGTCCAGCTTGGCTGCGCTGGGACAAGGAGGTGAATGAGTTTGTTGTGATCACGGACCCTGATCCGCACCTTGACCGCAGGCTGATCATCCAGCGCATCTTTGATGAGCGCGACGCAGGAGTCGGACACGCCATCATCGCCCGCAAACTGAACGAAGATGGCATTCCATCATGGGGCGTCGGTAAGCGCAAAGCTGATGGCTGGCATCCAAGCTATGTCTACAAAATTCTCCACAACCCAGCCGTGATCGGAGAATTTCAGCCGCGCAGCAGGCGCAAGGGTGAAGTGACCGGGACAAAGATGGGGCAACCCATCCCCGACTATTACCCTCAAATAATCTCGCCAGCGCAGTTCGAGCGCGTGTCAGCATCGAAGCAGGTTATGAATGTAGGGGGCGGCACCAAGGGCCGGGTGAACCTTCTAGCCGGTCTTGTTTACTGTGGCGTTTGTAACCAGCGAATGATCTACCTCAAGAAAGCGAATGCTGGTCGCGCCAGAACCAACCCGAAAACCGGCACGGTGACGATCGATAAAAGCGAGGGCGTCTACCTCAAATGTAGCGGCGCTCACCGGGGTCACAGGTGCGATCACAAAGCCGCCTTCAATTACCACTGGATCGCTGAGGCCGTGCTGGACAACCTGCTCAACTCAGCACTCCGCGATGTTCATTTCGAGCAGCGCAGCGTCATGATCCAACTTGCCGACCAACTAGCCAGTGCTCGACGCGAATTGGAACGCTTTGAAGCGCAAGCGCAGACAGCGTTGGATATGACGCTCGATCCGGCGTTCAAGCATGACCAGCGCGTCAAGCAGCGGTACATCGATGTAGGACGCCAAGCAGACCAACAGCGTGAACTCGTCAATGCACTGGACGAAAAGCTGTCACTCTCCAAGGGCCAGGTTAGCCCGGCCGAACATCTCAACCGGGTCGCCAGCGTTCGGACATCCATTGACAGTGAAGACGAGAAGGTCAGGGACGCTGCGCGAACGAAGGTCATGGATGCCTTTCAGCGCCTAATCGACCGTATCACGTTCAAGCCTGATCGGACAGTCGAGGTATCCGCGTTAGAAGGTAGCCTTGGTTGGCAGTTCGATGACAAGGGCAAGCTGGTAAACCGCTTTGATTTGACAGTCGGCCTTAATGAAGATCGGCTTCGCAACGGATTATTGCGCCGGGATAATGTGGACCGGCAGGACATTGCTCAGCAGATTGAGGAAATGCAGAAGCGCAGGCTTGAAGCCCTGTAAAGCTCGTGGAAGCCCTCTCGCAGAAAAAGCGCCTCGCTTGCTTGCGGGCGCTTTTTCTTTTGTATGGGCTTCTGAGGGGATCAGTGACGCGGCAATTCGTAAACTGACACGCCGTGTTCGATCCGAAAATATGCGGGATGCCTTTCCACATACAGGCGCTGTTCGCGGAAGACCAACCCGAAGCAATCTTCCTCATAGTCAGCGGAGCAATCGACTTCTTCAATCAAGTAGTCAGCCAACGCGCTGAGATCAATCTGCTGAAACATACAAGCACTCCACGTCCGTTTCGTGCCATTTCAGCTATTGTCTCCTGAACTGCCTTGTCATCCAGAAAGTGAGCTATAGAAAACTCTTCTGACCGAACCACATCTTGTCTTGCGTTTCTGGATAGATGGCTTTGTATGTCCATAGGCACTTAGAAAAGGAATGTGCCGATGAGACTTGAGATAAAGGAGTTGCGCCACTTTCGCGACGCAATCCGAAAGGACGTTTTGATCGATCTTCGAAGCCGGAAGCACCTTGTCAGTGACGAAGAGGTGATGATGAAGGTCATCGACTACGGAAACGCATTTCTCGAAGCCGAAAAGATCAAACCCAGCAATCGGGGTCGCGTCTTGTGGTTCGATCTACATTTCGGGGAGCCAGCGAAGGTAGGCTTCACTTGGGCCTATAATCCCTACCAGCCTCTTGATGGGCGCAACAACTCAACAATGTTTTGGCGCATGTGGTGGGAAGATGAACCCATAGAGGGCGTGCAGCGTTTGGCAGAGGTTCAGGAGGAGATGGCTGCCTATCTGTTACAACACCAACCGAAGCCGAACTAAGGAATAAATATCAGGCAATCAAAAAGCCGACATAATCGGCTTCAGTTGCTCCTTATGATCAATGGGAAAAGCCCTAGTGACCGGCATTAGGGCTTTTCTTGTGTCTTATTTTCCGGGCCGCTTGTAAGCGATGGCCGCGTCAATCGCCGCTTTGTCCACGCCTTCGTCGGTCAACTGCTTGCGGATTTGGGCATCCGTCTTGCCACCCCTACGGAACCCGCCGACGCGAATATTGAGGCGGCTGGCGTCACTGACATTACGTTCACGCTTCGGCGCTTTCTGAGAAGCCTGCGGGGCAGCAGCACTGGCCGTAAACACGGTATCAAACGCACCCTCATTCGTGGCTTCGATCAGAGCGTTGAGGAAAGGCTCGAACTGGCTTTCAGGAATGTAGTTCGTGGTTGCGCCATTGACGGTGAGATCGACGCCATTCACAGCAGCCTTGAACTCCACGACGCCATTCTTTGCCTTCCAGAGCTTCGGCCCCTTAACGTTGGCGCTGCCCGTGAACTGGGCGAGTGCAGCTTCAAAGCGAGCAACCAGCTTAGCCCGATCCTTGTTGATGTCGTACGGCTTGGCTTCGAACTCAGCCTTCAAGCTATTATCGATGAACTTAGACAGGTCGATCTTTGCCACAGTGCGCCTCCATGAAACTGATGGCCGCATCCCTGCCCGACATAGATCGGCAAGTCAAAAAGAAAGGGAGGCGCAATGGCCCCCCTTGTATGAAGTGGTCTGCCGGTCAGCCTTTGGGCTTGTTCTTCCTCGTCTCGCGCATCTTATCCGTGCGCTTTGCGCGAGCAGCCTCAAGCTCGATCAACTGCGCGTCGAACTTGCCCTTGCTGATCTCATCAGCGAAGTAGTTGAGCGCGTCGGGGAAGGACTTCGTTTCAACGGCTAGCTGCGTCTCGTCACCGCGCAACTTTAGCGCAGTGTTGGCGTACCGAATGCTGAATGCCGTATCGTTGGCACCGGACCTGAACCAGCGCCGCCCCTCCTTCTTCGGCTCCGCGAATAGTGCCAGCTGCATTTTGATCGCCTCAAGCACAACGTCCCGCGCAGTCCGCTTACCGGTGGTCGTCAGGTCAGCAACAGCGGAAACCGACTTCAGCGCAGTGGGATTAAAAGCCATTTCGTAAATTCCTATCTTCGTAAGCAACAGCGCCTACTCCGATCGTATGCATTCAGGTGATCTGGCAATCATCCAATCAATGAACTTGATTTTCAGAAAGATCGGAAGAGCTAGCCACGCCAACTAAGTAGATGATGACCTGCCTAACGACCGTCAAGATCATCTGCGATCCCGATCACGCCAGACTATCCGAAGTCGCGGCATGGCTGATAGAAAAGCAGAAGATCGGCCACATCATCCTGACGACGACCGAGTTTGGCATTGACCTATCAACGATGAAGATATGGGTCGATGTCATATGCCGGTTCGTGGACGCAAGGGCAGCGATGGAATTCAAACTGACCTTCGGATAACCCCTATGCCCAATCTTCCACCCAACTTCAATCATGGCGGCAGGAAGGTAAAAGCCGTCAGAAGCGATCAATATGTCTATGACAGCAATTGGCGTAAAGTCAGAGCAAGGCGGTTGCAGGAAGAACCGCTATGCAGACATTGCCATGAACGCGGACACATCACACCCGCGACACAGGTGGACCACATCAAGCCGAGAGCAGATGGTGGGAAGGATGTTTACGAGAATACACAAAGTTTATGCGTCCCGTGCCATGCTACCAAGACAGCAGAAGAGAACAGCCAACGTTTCAGAATTTAATGCCAAACAGTTTCGACTCAAACACAAGACCGCTATCATCCCATGCCTGCTGAGTGGCCATGACGTTGCCAACTGCAATTGGCCCCAAAGCGATTATGACAATCAGCGCAAGGCAGATGCGGGAAACGGCTTTGAACATTGGCTTCGTCCTTCAAGTAGAAGTCAACTGCGTAATGTCTATCGACACGTCGTGTCTACTAAAGACTTGGTTAAGTTCAATGACTTCGCCATCAACCCAACGGTTTAGAGAGAAGTGCTGTCATTACGCTAGCGATTATGTTATAGTTCGATCATTGACGTCATAGCCCACGAGCACGACGTCGACAGAGAGTAAATGGAAAGCTCCCGCTTAGTTGAGGAGCATTCAAATGCCTCAAGAATTTTCCCAACCGCCGCCCAATTTGACGGCGCATCCTAACCTTGCGTTCGATGCCGACGCGATATTCCAGAAGATCACCGCGCTTCGGCAGAGCATCGTTGACGCGTGGCAGGAGCGAGCAGTCACCTTTACCCCAGAGGAGCAGCATCGATTGAAGGAGGAGATTGGCGCAACAGCTTCGCTTCTTCATGATCTTATCATGAATGGTTAGATCGCTGGTCGGACGATGCAAAGGACGGAGATCGCAGGGGGCAGTCATTTTTCTGCGGAGCGCCCTCTATGGTAACAGCCCCCCAACACAAAAGATGCGTGTGCGAATTAAACAGTTCAGGGCTTGCCCGCTCAGTCTGACAAAGCCCTCATCAACGAAAGCCCGGTAAGCGTGGAAACTATTTCGGCCATCACTTCAAGCTCAGTTCCACTTCCGTATGAAGGATAAACAAGCCCAGATGAGGTATCGGTTTGGAGGTTTGATAGCAGCCGGGTGACTGACTCGGTTGAAATATGGTTGCGCTTTTCGAGAACGCCTAATGCAATAAGGTGTTCGACCGACTGCCAGCCTCTGGCGCCAAATTCATCCTTCAATGATTTATAAAGCGACCATTCATCAACGGAGACTTCCACTAATTCACCGGCTTGAGACATATGCCGCTTAGCTAATTCGCCGTTGTAAAATATGTCCATGACCTTTGCATCAAGAGGCACAAAACGGGCGACTATCTCCAAGTGCCTACGATCCGCTGCATCTTCGTCACCCGCTGCCGCGTTCGCCAATAAGCGAGCGAACAAGTCCTGTATCTCTGTCTCGTCCTGCTTGGTCGCCTCTTCGAACCATGCCATTGCGTATCGCTCAGGTATACGGGCCGGTACAGTCTTTAGACCCAACGCAGCAAGTTTAGTGTTGACCTTCACCTGTATCTTGGCAGCGTTCTCCAACCGCCACGCGGCTATTCGGTCGCCAAGCAACCATTGCCAAGCATCGCTCAGGCTGCTCGTCAACGGTTGGCTCACATCCTTCACAATGTCGGTGGGGTCGATCATCGCTATCGCCCCCAGCGTGACGTTAGTAGTTCAGCGATCCAGACTGCGGGGCGCACAATTAGCCGATGTGAAATCGTGCGGCGCGTCGCACTCTTGCCTATGAACGCTGCCCCCTTTGGGCCATGACGATAATAAAGGGTGATCAGCATGGCTCCCCAACCACGATCTCTCAGCCAGTCATCACGGAACGCTTGAAGGAATTTCACATCAGGGTGAAGAGGATCGCCCATGGTAGCGGTTATGACAAAGCAGTCCTCTGCCTTCTTTTTCTGAATCGATGGCGGCGTATATTCGGGATCAAGAGCTATCAATTTCTCCGCGGCATCGTCCAGTCTAGATCTGAGAAGTGCTTCATACTCAGGCGTAAGTGACCAAAGACCCGGAGCGTTGTTGTTAAATTGATCGCGGTAGCTCACTCCCTCGATATTATCCTTACACAGGTGAACGATATTCTCCAGAGTTGTCCGGTCAGTTGGGTTCCAACCTAGGACCGTATCAAGGGCATCAACCATCTGCCCCATCTGAGCGACATAGGTTGGCCAGCTATTTTGTAGCGACACATATTCAAGCATGTGATCGCGAGCCAGCTTATAGATCGTCGCTATGAGGCGATTAGCTTCGTCGGTCACTGTTTGAAGGACGGAATTTTGAGAAACTGGATCAACATTGGCCAGTGCGTGATTGAACGCCACCAGCATCTCTGAGACTCGAAAGTTCACCAGTGTCGTTTGCCAACCTGCGGCCTTACCCTTGCCAATCCATGCCTCCGCATTACGGGGATCGGCTTCAAGCACTCGATTGTAGTAGGTCAGTGCTTCCGCATTGTTCCCTGCGATCTCGGCTGTCTTTGCCATACCCATGAGAGTCGATACCGTGGCCGCGGGTGCTGCCGCTTCATGACCTACCACCGTGCCGCAATATGGACACGACGGAGAAGGAATATCGGCAGGAACCTGAATGTCGCGCTCGCATGACCCGCAAACCGCAGCTTTGAAGCTCATATTTCCCCCTTCGACCTAATCGATCGCAATCTGGATCACATACACAATCAAAGCCGCATATGGTCAAGATGCCTCCGCTAAATAGGAGATGCAGCGCGGACCCAAGAAGAAATCCATAGAAGAGAAGAAGGCGGTCGGTTCCTATCGTCCGTGCCGTGACGATCCGACCATCATTCTCTCCGCGATTGTCATTCCACCCAAGATGCCAGACTATCTTCCGGCTGCGGCTCAGGAGGTATGGCACGAAGAACTGGAACGCGTCGCTCAGAGTGGTACGTCGGACCTCGATAGCAGCCTGTTCGCGGACTATTGCTGCCTCGCCGCGATTGTCCGCACCACATTCAAAGCCGGTGAAGTGCCCAAGGGCAACCAGCTTGTCGAACTCCGCAAACAGCGCGAACTCCTTGGCATCGGTGGCGCACCATCGAGAGCGCAGCGCGGCAAGGTAGCCGAACCCGACATCCGCAACGATTTCGCCAAACTCCTCGGTGAGTAACCGATGTGGTTGGAGGGCGACGGCCATTTCACGCGCATCGCTATTAGCTATGCCGAGGGCGTAACCGCTGGCACGATTCTCGCCTGTCAGCAGATTACCCAATCCTGCCAACTTTTCCTCAACGACATCGACGGCGACGAATGGGAGTTCAAGCCCAAGGCCATCGAACGCGTCTGCAAGTTCATCGAACTGCTGCCGCACAGCAAGGGCCAGTGGGCCAGCAAGCGCGAGACGATCCGGCTGGAGCCGTGGCAAGTGTGGGTGCTGGCGGGGATCTTCGGCTTCGTTGATCCCACTACCCAGTATCGCAAGGTCACGGAAGCCCTGCTGCTCATCCCGCGCAAGAACGGGAAGTCCACATTCGCGGCGGGCATCGCCACTTACATGGCCTTTCTCGATAATGAGGCAGGCGCGGAAGTCTGGATCGGCGCGAATAGCAAAGATCAGGCAGACGCCTGTTTTGAGCCTGCTCGCCAGATGGTGCTGCGCTCTCCACAATTTATGGAGGCCGCTGGCATCGAGGTTCATGCCAAGTCGGTGTTCAGCCCCGGCACTGGCTCCTTCATCCGGTCGATGATCGGCAAGCCCGGCGACGGCTCCAACCCGCATTGCGCGATCTTGGATGAGGCGCACGAGAATGACAGCAGCGAACAATATGACACGATGAAAACGGGCATGGGTTCGCGTACCCAGCCCTTGCTCCTGACGATCACGACGGCGGGCTTCAATGTCGCCGGCCCCTGTCGCCAGCTACAGGTCGATGCCGAACTCGTCCTGGCGGGCATCGTCAGCAACCCCAGCCTCTTCACGGCGATCTTCACCATCGACAAGGAGGATGACTGGACGGATTTCGAGGTCTGGAAGAAGGCCAACCCCAATTTCGGCGTCAGCATTCAGGAGAATTATCTCCGCAACCAATATGAGGACGCCCTCAACAAACCGGCCAAAAAGGCCGCGCTACTCACCAAGCACCTCAATGTTTGGGAAAACAGCACAAGCGGCTGGCTGGACATGCGCGCATGGTCGGCATGTCGATCCGACAAGACGCTGGCCGATCTAGCGGGCCTGCCTGCCTTCGCGGCCTATGACGTATCGACGCAGACGGACATTTCCGCGCTGGTCCTGTGCGTGATGGACGGTGTGACGCCCTATTTCTTCCCCTTCTTCTTCCTGCCCGAAGGTGCGGTTCAGGGCAGCAAGAATGCCGACGCCTATCGTGGCTGGTCGAGCAGCGGCCATATCGTCCTGACACCCGGCAATGCGACGGACTTTTCCAGCATCAAGGAGCAGTTCGCAAAGCTGGTGAGCCAATTCCACATCAAAGGCGTGGCCTATGACCCATGGCAGGGCCATCAGTTCGCGCAAGAGATACAGGATCAATACCCCAACATCGACGTCCGAAAGTTCGCGCAGAACATCGGCAACTATAATCCGGTCATGTTGGAGTTCGAGGCGCTGGTTGCGGACAACAAGCTACGCCACTCCGATAATCCTTGCATGAACTGGATGGCTGGCAATGTCAGCATCCGGGCGAACTCAGCCAATCACCTGTTCCCCAACAAGCCCGATAAGCAGCACCACCTAAAGATCGACGGCATAGTCGCGGCACTCATGGCTTACGCGATGAAGATGAATGAACCTGAGTTAGTCACTCCAGGCATCGACTGGCTCTGATCCCACGAACTGCCCTCCGCATAAATATCCAGAACAAAGGAGACGGGCAGAAAACATACATGTCAAAGCTATTAGACTTTCTTACCGGTGGACTTGAGTTCAAGTCACTTTCGCCAATCAGGCGCAGAACATTAGACGAGATTGGCCGCGCCATCGAAGCCGGGCAAGCAGGCAGGTTACTTGATCCGGCTGACAGCAACGCACTTTATTCAACTGCTGTCCTCTGTATCGTTCGCGTCATTGCAGACGGCATCGCGCAAGTTCCCTTCCGGCTGCAAAAGAGCGGTACAGGCCGCCGTGGTGAAGATGCCACGGACCACCCGGTATATGAACTTCTCCGCCATGAACCGAACGAATGGCAGACCTCTTATGAGTTCCGCGAACAGTTCGCCATCCATGCTGGCCTGACCGGCAACGCATATATCTTCATCAACCGTGATGGGCGTGGGGTGCCGCAAGAGCTTTACGCCTTTCTGCCCAACTCGGTCACGACTGTCCAAAACGACGACATGTCGATCAGCTACCGCGTCGCCACCGAAAAGGGCGCGTATATCGACGTTCCCGCGTCGGACATGTGGCATATCAAAGGCCCAAGCTGGGACGGCGTTGTCGGCCTGAATGCTACCAAGCTGGCGCGTGAAGCGATTGGCCTTGCACTGGCATCAGAGCAATTCGGCGCAAACCTTTTCAAGAATGGTGCGCGACCAAGCGGTGTCCTGACTTCTCCCACGAACCTGACCGCCGATCAGAAAGCCGCGCTCAAAAAGGCATGGCAGGATCAATACAGCGGCGTCGGCAACGCCCACAAGACCGCCCTCATTGAAGGCGGCATCACCTTTCAGTCCATCGCGTCCACTGCGAACGAAGCGCAGTGGGTCGAAAGCCGCAAGTTCCAGATTGAAGAACTTTGCCGCGCCTTTCGTGTGCTGCCCATCATGGTCATGCAGTCGGGGGCCACTTCCTACAATTCGGTCGAGCAGCTTCTACTTGCTCACCTCACCCATACATTGATGCCTTGGTATGAGCGCATTGAACAGTCAGCGCGCAAAGCTCTCCTGACAAAGGAAGAGAAGAAGGCCGGATATTATATCAAGCTGGACAGTCGCGCGCTCATGGAAGCGTCCACGACTGATCGCATGGCCTACTACAATGCCGGTCGAACCCAAGGCTGGCTCACCACAAATGAAATCCGCGAGAAGGAAGACCTTCCTCGCAGCGATGATCCGATGGCCGACAAGCTGATGCCAGCAGCAAATCTGTTCGGGCAGCAGGCAACCGAAACTTCCGAAACCAACATGGAGAAGCAGGACGAGAACAATGGCAACGCAGATTGAGAAGAAGACTGTAATTGGCTTGGAGTGCAAACTAGCTGTTGAAGCTGTCGAGACCGACACCGACACAATGACATTCAGCGGCTATGGCTCTGTGTTCGGCAATGTCGATAGCTATGGCGACATCATCGAGAAAGGCGCGTTCAAGGCCAGCATAGAAAGGCACTTGGACGCTGGCACCATGCCGATGATGTTTCTTAATCATCGCATCTACGACAGCCTGCCGATCGGTTCGTGGACTGCTGTTGAGGAAGATGACTACGGCCTCAAAGTGACCGGCGAACTGCTCGACACCAGCGATGGCTTAGATACCTACAAGGCACTGAAGAAAGGCCTGATCAAAGGTCTGTCGATTGGCTTCTACCCCGTCGTCTGGGAAATGGCGTCCAAGTCGGATGAATATCGCCGCACAATCACGGAAGTCGATCTTGTTGAAGTCAGCGTGGTCAACATGCCTGCCAACGGCAGCGCGCTTATCGCTGATGTGAAGTCCAACATCGATGAGATGAATATTCGCGATCTTGAACGTCTGCTGCGTGATCGCGGCCTAAGCCGCAAAGAAGCCGAGACTGTAGCAAGCCAGTTTGAGAGCAAGAAGTATCTTGCTGAGCAGGAACAGAAGCGCGCCGAAATGAACGCTTTGAATGAGCGTCTGAACAAGCTGCTCGGCAAGTAAGAACCGACAGTCAACCAATAAATAGAGGGAGAGCAAGAGCAACTTGCTCAAGTGAGCCGCTACAGGGGCGATCCTGTCAATAGGTCACATAACAATAAAAACAATCCTATTAACAGGAGAGAACATAATATGTCAGATGAAACTGATAAGACCGATGCTGTCGTGAGTGCATTTGAGGAGTTCAAGTCTACTTACGACGCAAAGCTGGAAGAGACCGGTCAAGCAATCACCACTCTCACCGACGCGGTCAACAACCTGACCGCCGCTGTTTCCAATGTTGAGGAAACCGTTGATACCGTCGCGGAAGAACAGAAGAGCATTTCTGTTAAGTCGGGCCGCATTGGCGCTCCTGCGATCATCACCAAGAGCAATTGGGGCCTTGAACTTCGCAACTATGTTGCAACCGGCCTCAACACCCGTGCCGTAACCACGCAGACCGGCGCAAACGCAGGCGTAATCGGCGCTGCTGGTGGCTATCTCGTTCCCGAAGAGTTCGATAAAAACCTTATCACTCTTGCTCAGGACGTTGCGCCCCTACTTGCAGAGGTGGACGTTCAATCGACCAGCACCCCGGATGTGAAAATCCACGTTGATCTGGGCGGCACTGGCTCTAGCTGGGTTGATGAAACCGGCACCAACGGCCTCTATGATCCAACCAACACGCCATCGTTCGCGGAAGTCTCGGTTCCTTTCGGCACCCTGTTTGCGAAGCCGCTGATCTCCCACTACGCGCTGAACGACGCCTATTTCGACGTTGAAGCGCTGGTGACTGACCGCGTTGCGACCAAGTTCGCAAAGGAAGTCGCTTCCTCGATCATCAACGGCACCGGCGTCAATCAGCCAAAGGGCCTGCTTACCCACACGACCGCAGCTACCGCAGACAGCGTTCGTGCTTTCGGCACCATCCAGTATATCGCTTCGGGTCAGGCTGCTGCTCTGCCGGCAGCTAACACCTACGCGAACAAATATATCGACATGGTGACGGCTCTGAACCCAATCTACCGCGCAAACGCCAAGTGGTATGCTCCACGCTCGGTCGTCGGTGAACTTCGCAAGGTTCAGGACGCGAACGGCAATTACATGTGGCAGCAGTCACTTGTGCTGGGCCAACCTTCTTCGTTCCTCGGTTTCCCTGTCGTGGAAGTAGAGGATATTCCGGGTGTGGCAGCAGGCTCGCTCAGCCTGATCTTTGGCGATCTCAAGCAGGCTTACCGCGTATATGATCTGGTCGGCACCACCATGCTGCGCGACCCATACAGCTATGACGCCTACATTGCATTGAAGACCTCCAAGCGTTTCGGCGGCACTGGTGCGAACACCGAGGCGGTCAAGGTCATGAAGATCGCCGCTTCGTAAGCGATCAGCGAGACGAACTCGCAAACTGAAAAGCCCGGTCAGCAATGGCCGGGCTTTCCCATGGGGTTCGCTGGCCGTGCGATACGGAAAAAGCGGTAATTCAGCAGGCGACCAAGCCGGTCATTCGTTGCGCTCTGCATAACGTCCAAAGCGGACGCTCACGAAAGACACCTGATTTACGGACGATGCCCCTGGGGAAGCGGGGCCAAAATGAACGCCAGCACCTTATAACCACGCGGATGGCTTTGTTCTGAAACGAGAAGATACCTCTTCTCTTTTGGCGCGGTCCAAGCCCGCACCCGTGCGCCGTCCGGCCCTGTGCTAGTCGGGCTTTTTACTGCGCCGGGATGCCGAGACGCCCATTGATCGACCAACGCTATCCCTTGGGCAAATGTCATTGCAGGCGAGGCTTGAACCGTGCAGACTCGGGGTGCATCGGACACCATCACAATAACATCCCCCTTAATGAGGGCGGGATAATTTCCGACTTTATCGCCCTTGAAGCCGTCAGCTTTAGCCATTTCAGTTATCTTACTGGCAGCTGCGCCGGAGACGAGGGGTTCACAGTATCGAGTTAGGGCGGCCGAAGCGTCGATGTTTGTAGCAGCGGAAACTGGATAGGTAGTCACGCCTGCCAGACACAGCGCCGATGTCTTCCAAATTCGGTTCATGACGGCTCCAATTGATAGATTTCCTTCACGCATAATGCTGCGGGGCTAAAGATGCATTAAAGCCGACAGTCAGCTTTCCACCCGCCTTCGCCATTCCTCACCCCAACGCTGCCAACATAAATATCGGGGAGGTATCCCCGATGCAAAACACAATAAGCCGCGATCCCGATTATCTTGCCATCACCGTCGATGAAGCCAAACAATGGTGCCGGATCGACACGGACGATGACGATACCCTCATTGCGGGCCTGATCGCTACAGCTACCAGCGCGGCAGAAAGCTACACGGGCCGCACTATCGTTCCCGCGACCGTCGAATTCTCCTTCGATGAGGGCGACAAGCGATACCTGATCCCCACCGCACCCGTCATCGCTATTAGCGATGTCGAGCTGATGGACCCAGAGGGCGTCAAAGAAGCCCTGCCGATCCCTGACCGCTATTGGGTGCTATTGCGGGACAGCGGGGCTGTGCTGACGCTCGCAGGGGGAATGAGGGGCTGTCGCACGCTCGTCGTTACGTGTGACGCCGGATACGCAACCCCTGACGAGATCCCCACACCGATTAAACAAGCGATCGCTGTCCATGTTGGCTCCTTCTACGCCAATCGTGAGGGCCAGGACGCGGCAGCAGCCACATTCCAGAACTTGCTCAACCCGTTCCGGGTCGGTGTTCTGTGAAGGCAGGCGATTTAAAGCAGCGCATCACGTTCCTGAGCAGCACCACGACCACGAATGACATTGGCGAGGTGGTTGAGGACGCTCCAACTGAGGTCGCAACGGTCTGGGCCGCCAAATATCAGCTGACCGTCAAGGACATCACTCGCGCTGCCGGTCAGTCCGCGCAGGCAGAGGTAAAGTTCCTCATTCGCTACCGTGCCGACATCACAACAAAGATGATCGTCCAGCACAAAGGCGTCACTTACGCGATTACTGGCCTTGAAGAATATGAGGCCGGTCAGGGCTTGTTCGTGATGGTCCGTAGCATGACCGCATAAGCATCTAGATAAAGAGAACATAAAAGATGGCTGACAGACTACGCATTGAAATGAGGGGATGGGACGAACTCAAGAGGGGTTTGGAACAACTCGGCCCAGAACTAGCTACTAGGGCTGGCAAGTCCGCGATCCGTGCTGGCGCTAAGGCCCTTTCGGAAGAAGTGAAAGCGGCAACGCCGGTTGGCGATGAAGATACTTCGCGCAGCTACCGCACGAAAAGTGGAGAGAGCGTCACCGTCGATTACGGCCACATGCGCGATAACATAAAAGTTAAAATGGGTCGCCCCAAGAAGGCGTTCAATGTCGTGGCCATTGTTACGTTCGGCTCTGCGTTCTGGGCACGCTTCCTTGAATATGGCACTGTGAAGATGGCTGCGAAGCCATTTGCCAAGCCAGCGTTCGACAATGCGTCGATCATTGTTCTTGAGAAAATCAAAACTTCGCTAGGCGCATCCATGGATCGCCTCGCAAAGAAGTATGGGAGGCGCTGAGCATGGATAGTGCTTTCTACGCCGCTCTCAGCGCACAGACAGGAACTGTGAAGCTCTATCCGGTTCTCGCCCCTGATGATGCCGTCGCTCCGTTCGCTATTTACCAGCGCACCAGCACCCAGCGCGGGGTCGCACTTGATGGCTTAATCGGATTGGCTTCTGCGTCATATCGCATCGATGTTTACGCAACCTCTCTCAAGGCAGCACAGCAGATCGCCGACGATGTTGTGACCGGCTTTGCTGCTTATAGCGCAGCACCAATCAACTTTATCAGGATCGATAATGAGTTCGACGCTTCGGACCTATCCGGTGATCCCAAGTTGTTCAGAATGATTGTTGAAGTGACGGCTCACTTCACCGCCGACTAAGAGAACGGCCGAAGTCTCCAGAAAATAAATAGTTGGAAGCAAGCCCTGAGAGGCGAGCTACCAACTTTGGAGGCTAAAACATAATGACAACCGCCGTAGAAACTCAGGGCACTGTCCTATCCATTGAAACCGCCACTGGCGTTTTCACCCCTGTCGCTAAGATCACCGACTTCTCCGCATTCAGCGGCTCGGCATCGGTCATCGATACAACCAACCTCGACAGCACTGCTAAAGAAAAGCTGATGGGCTTGCAGGATTTCGGTCAGGTATCCATCAACTTCCTTGTCATCCCAAATGATGCCGGACAGGTCGCGCTTGAAGCAGCCAAGGCTTCGCGCTCCCTCAAGAATTTCAAGCTACAGTTGAATGATACCGACAACACAACCTACGCTTTTTCCGGCTTCGTTATCAGCAAGCCACTGAACGGCGGTGTCGACGCAGCAGTCACCGGCTCGGCCACTATCGAAATCTCCGGCGACGTAACGGTGAGCTAATGGCAAAGCTGGCTACAAAATCGTTCTTGCTATCGCAAAAGCCACGTTCGACCGAACTGTTCATCCCAGAGTGGAATGCAACAATTCGCTTGGAGGCGTTCAATGTCGAACGTCGCGTGGCTTTCGTGACGACCCTTCAAGACAATGCCAAAGCGGTTCAGGTTCACAACGATGATCCGAAAGCCAACCCATATGTCGAACCTCTTGACGAAGCGATGGTCGGTATCGTGTTCAGTGTGGTGGATGGCAAGGGCAATCTCATGTTCTCCCTTGACGATATTCCAGCACTAAAGAAGCTACCATACCAGCAAATCCAGAACATTTATCTGCATATGCTGTCCATGTCGCTTTCAGGCGGAAATATGCCGCAGCAGGTCGAGGCCGAAAAAAAAGATTGATGGATAACCCGGAGAGGCTGTTTATCTGCCGACTAGCTTTGGCACTTGGCAAAAGCCTCTCCGAAGTCGCAGCCATGCCGTTGCCAGAGTTCACAACATGGGCCGCCTATTATGAGCTTGAGCCATGGGGCTGTCCAGTCGAGGACGAGCGTTCCAGAAACCAGCTCACGCTGTTCTACTCCGCTTATCGAGCTTCGTCCGATACTCCGATCCCTACATTCTATGACAGATGGAAGTTGGAAGAGAAGTCCGAACCAGAACCGGAAAGCAATCTGCACAACAAGATCAAGGGCTACTTCAAGGCATATGCGGAACGCCAGAACAAGAAGCGCCCTGCCTAGCCAATAAATACTCCGTAAGTCCTACGGAGTATTTTTATGTCACAGTTCGGCAGTCTCTACGCCAGCCTTTCGCTTGAGAGCGCATCATTCTTGAGCGGCATGAAGAAGGCCGCCGATGAAAGCACCAAGACATCGCGCATCATTCAAGGCTCGATGGACAAGGCCAGCATTGCGGTCAAAGGTTTAGCTGCTGCCGTGGGCATAGATATGCTTGTTGGCCTTACGCAGAAGGCGCTCGATTTCAGCGATGCCATTGCGGATATGTCAGATCGAACGGGCGTCTCGACTAAGATGATCCAAGAGTTCCGTTATGCTGCCCAGATGGCGGGTTCGGATTTCGAGACAGCAGATGCTGGCTTGGAAAAGTTCTCTAAGACCGTAGGTGACGCAGCGAATGGCAATGAAGCAGCGATCAAGAAGCTGAACGAATACGGCGTCACCACTCTTGAGGTCGATAAGGCGGTTAAGCAAGCCGCCGACAGCATCAAGAAGATGGATAATCCGACCAAGCAGATGTCTGCCACGATGGACCTGTTTGGCAAAAAGGCCGGCACGTTGACGCAGACACTTGCTGGCGGCTCCGAAGGTCTGGAACTCCAAGCAAGGGCTGCTCGTGATCTCGGTATCGTGCTGGAAGACGGCATTATCCGCAATGCGGGTCAGGCGAACGATCAGCTTGATACCATGAAGATGATCCTCAGCGCGCAAATGGCAGCGAATATCTCGGCTAATGCTGGCGCAATCGCGGGATTTGCCAGCGGTATTTCGAGCGTGACATCGGCACTCATGAAGTTTTGGGCACAGAACCCCAGGACTGCAATGGGTATCATGGGCGCGATTGCCGGTGGTTTGGCCTCCGGTCCATGGGGTGCCGCCGCTGGTGCTGCTGGTGGTGTCTATCTTGGTGGCAAGATGGATCAGGCCATGCAGGACGGCAACATGGACCTGCGCTTTCGTCAGCAGAAAATGCACGAAGCGAGGCGGAAATACTATGATGCGAAGGCAGCGGGCAACATCGCGGATGGTGGACCGCTCGGCACTATTAGATATGACACTCAGGGCTTGTTGAAAGAATGGCAGCGCCAAGTTGGCCTGCTCAATAAGGCAGTTACCGCCTCCAAAGCTGGTAACGCCGGTCAGGGCACTGCGCTTCCTACCCCAACTCCAAAGCCTACTCCCGCTAAGTCCGGACCATCGGCGGCAGAACTAGCGCAGAAGGAAGCTGATCGCCTAGCTGCATATCAGGCTGATGTTGCCCGCGCCAATGTCGATCTGGCCCGCGCTTCTTACATTGACCACGGGGACTACGCGCAAGGATATGCGTTGGAGCGCGAAGCTATCGACAAGGAATTGGCGCAGCGCAAGCAGGAAATCCTCAATGATGTAAAGACGCAGCAGAACACCAGCGGCAAATACACTGAGGAAGAGGCAAACAGCCTCATTCAGCTACAGGAGAAGATCGCTCTCGCGGAGAAGAGTCAGATTAACAACGAGGAAGCTGTCCGCATTGAAGCTGAACTGCTCAAGAGCAAGGAAGCCGAACTATCTGATCAACTCGACATGCTGGGCATAGTTGGCGAAATGTCTAAGACAGCCCGCCAGCGCCGCGAGGTCGAACTTCGCACGCTCGAACTGCAAAAGAAGCGCGAAAAGCTGGAACTTGAAGCCGTTCTGTCAGCAACCAGCACGGCTTCGCCGGAAGAACGCGCAACAGCGCAGCGCAGGCTTGACGGTTTGGATGCCAAATATGGCGCGCTCTCGGACAATGCGATCAAGAACACGATGGGGCCGCTGGAAAGCTATCTCGACAGCTTGCCCGGTAGCGCAGCAGAGGTTCAGGAAGCCCTAGAAGCCATCGGCACAGAGGGGCTTCAATCGATCAGCAGCGGCTTGGCCGACGCAATCGTGAACGCGAAGAATTTTGGTGATGTGTTCCTAGAGGTCGGGAAAAAGATCCTCGCCACCATCGCGGAAATCATCATCCAGCAGGCGTTCATTAAGCCCATTGGCGGCCTGCTCAGCGGCGCGCTATCGGGCATCGGTATCGGCGGTGGCGGTGCTGGCAGCGATATTGTGATGGGCGGGGCCTACAACAATTACATGGGCGCTCATGCGAACGGTGGCCTTGTGTCATCGTCAGGTTGGAAGCTCGTCGGTGAGCGCGGCCCTGAACTGGCCTATCTCAACGGCGGGTCGAAAGTGATCTCACACAATGTTCTCTCGAACATCAGCGGAAACGCTGGAGGGATGACGATCAATGTCGATGCCCGCGAGAGCCAGAATGAAGCCCGCACTCAGGAACTCGTGATGAATGGTATCATTCAAGCCCTACCAATGATCAAGAAGCAAGCCAACAGCTACACAATGGATCAATTTGGTAGAGCCCGACTTTGATCACAATTCTAACGTATCATTGGACCAAAAATAGGCATGAAATCGGCGCGAAACTGATTCCACCCCGCATGAGCAAAGATGCCGCAAAGAGCTTCGCGCACTGCCTCTTCGGTGCGCTGAGTGCGCTGTTCGAGGTATGTAATTAGCTCATCTTTAATATCTTTAGCAGCATTGCGGAGTCGACTTCCTTCCAACGTAGCGTCATACTTCCGAACGATGTCAGCTATCCGTAGCTGATTGTCCCCGCATCGGTGCCGTAAGCTTTGCTCAAAAGCTGTCAAATTCCCCGCTATGTACCCGATCAAGCCGACTTCTGGAGTAAAAGGAAGGAATTTGATATCTTGTTCTAGTCGCTGAAACTTCGCCAGTTGACCGTGGTTATCATTCTGTCTCCAGTTGACAAGCGTCTCACTCGAAGCATCCTCATCCAACACTGCTTTCTGAAGCACTCGGTCGGGCAGCACCGAACGATTGCGTTCAAGAAAAGATACAACTTCTTTAAATCCACCGACCGGAACGACCTTCGTTGTCGGACGCTCTGTGGGATCGGCAAATCTCTCGTCAGAGAACTTTTCGAAAAACGCCGTTAAGACATCACGTGCAAAGACATCTTCTACATACAACATTATGTCGGGGAGAGTTTCTTCATCAGCGGCAATGTTGCCAATCGCATATGTTGGAAAACAACCGATAATCGGCTTCGTCTCGCCATCATCTTGTTTTTCTAGATAAATTATGCGCTGGCGCTCTATCGTTTTCAGCAACGTCACTGAATGAGTAGAAAATATTACCGTAAGCGACTTTTCACGAGCTTGCGCTTCAAGATATCGAAGCAGTTTCACCTGCGCTCTCGGATGAAGCGCCATTTCCAATTCATCGACGATTATCATACTGTTGTTGTTTACCTGCTTCAGCAAGCGCAACAGTTTCAGTACGCATAACTCTCCGAGGCTAAAGTGCTTTTCAGAGTGATAAGTTGTCGGATTTCCATCTAAAGCAAGAACGAAAGCATCGTTTCCAACTCCCCGGCTCAGATTGATTGTTCGGAGCATTGAAAACTTGTTCGTCTCAAATATCTCATTAGCCGCTTGGATGATTGTGCGGTCCGCAGCCCTGATGTGCCGGGTTTCGAAATCCTCTGGCCTTGGAGTTATTCGTTCGGCAGTTGCGCCGATGTATGTCACAGACGCATAACCAAACCTCTGGAATAGATGAGAGTTGGTCCTCGGCCTTGGCGTCCAGCGCTCGCCTCGATAGGCATACTCAACGGTGTCCCCGTTAATTTCATATGTCACTGAGCCTTCCGAATGATTATCCAGCCGGTCTGACCTAAGTGACGAAGCGAAGTGAACCGGGAATGCGTTAGGATGCCCAATTCTTCGAAGGCACGCTAACAACGAAGTTTTTCCTGCCCCGTTCCCTGCCGTAAGCAACCAAACGCCGCGATCAGGTATGTCGAAGCGCAGCTTCTTGATGTTACGGAGATTGCTGATTTCAACAGTGCCAGCCATTTGATCGTTGAAGCCTGTGTTGGATAGAGGACAGGGGCTCATAGCCAGTCCTTCATGATCTTTCAACATTCCACCTCACCTCCCCCACTAAATATCTAAAACGGGCGAGAGGCACCAATAATGACAACATATCCGATCAGCGGACCCCCAATCACTCCATCGACTGAAGATATAAAACTGGTCAACAATCAGGGCATCGCGCAGTCACCCTTCAGCGGCCACGCTTCTATCGTGAACAACTTCTCACAGTGGCAAGTTCAGCTTTCCTTCCCCAACCAGCAGCGCGGCAGCAGCATAGCGAAACAGCAAATCGCTTGGGTCATGTCCTTAAACGGCACTATGGGCAGCTTTCTCTATCAGCCTCATGGCAGTGGTAAAGCGATCATCGGCAAGTCGATCTACAACGGTGCATATGCTGAAAGTAACGTGATCGCCGTTCAAGGCTGGACCGGCAGTGAGGCAACCGGACTGGAAGTGGGCGACTATTTCAGCCTCAACAATTCCCTTCACCAGATCACGGTCGTCCCCACCAACGCCAGCAGCGGACGCGCCAATATCGAATTCCAGCCTCCGCTTAGGAAGGATTATGCCGGTGGCGCGATTGTTGAGTTTGTCGCGCCAAAGGTCGAATTGCGCTTGTCATCCGGCGACCAATCCAACGGCTACAGTCAGGATGCGGAGGTCATGTACCTGCGCTCGCTGAGTTGCGTTCAGAAGCTGTAAGGAGGCAACATGCGCGACGGTATTACAGGGCCATGGCTCGACGCATTGGAAGCCGAAGGCATCCGCACCGCCATTATGGGCTTCCTCGATTTCAAAACAGAACCGGCACGGCTTTGGACAGGCTGGACGGCGCTCCAGCCTATGGGCAGCGGCGACATTTACCTCGACAATTATGTGTTCGATCCGATTGCCGAAGGCATCCCGATCCAAATTGGCGAGAACGCTTTCACCTATCAGGGATCGGAACAGCTATCCTTGGCGCTGGCAGTGCCACAGACGGCTCCCGACTCCCTTGTCGCCGCCTCCCTCGACAGCACCGAATATAAGGGACGCAAAGCCATCCTCTGGCGCGCTCTCATGATTTCCGCACCAAACGCCAACACTCCGGCCGTTTGGGCGTTCAGGCGCATTCGCAGCGGGATTATGGACAAGCTCTCCGTGTCCTATGACGGTCAGCAGCGCCTTTTCACCCTCACCATCGAAAGCCATTCGGCGTCGATCACGAACGCCAGTGCCTCTACCTACCTCGATCAGCCGCTATTCGATCCCGACGATACCAGCCAAGCCTATGCTGTCAGCATCGCCAACGATCCCCGTGTGCCTGGCCGCCTTGCAACGGGAGAAAATTGATGTTCCAGCGCACCAAATACTGGCCTGATTCCCTTTCGACCTATCTCGACCGCGTGAGCGAATATCGCTTCGATTGGGGCGCCACCAAAGCCGATAGCCATGACTGCGCGACATTCATTTGCGGAGCGATCAAGGCGCAGACCGGCGAAGATATTACCGGCGATTTTGCGGGCAAATATACGAGTTGGAAAGAAGCCGGAAAATGGCTGATCGATAATGGCTACAGGTCGTTCTACGATTGCGTCACTCAACGCCTTGGCGAGTCCGTTCATGCAAGTCAGGCAAGGCGAGGTGACATTGTGGGCCGACAAGAAAATGGCCGCTTCTATCTCGGCGTCTGCGTTGGAAAGTTCAGCTACTTCCTAGATGACAACGGACTTGTCCCTTGGCCGTCAATGGACTGCGATGCTTGTTGGCGCATCGGCTAAGTAAGAACGCCTAAACGGTAAATACCTCAAAATAATTGAGGTATTGAAGTGGGCAAAATCATTAAGTTCGTGGCGATTGTGGCTCTTGCCGCAGTCGCCATGGTTGCTTTCAGTTATCTAGCACCGGCACTTTTCTCAGCGTTCGGTGGTTCGGTCGCGGCCGGTATGACTGCATCCTCTGCTCTCGCGGCAGCAGGAACTAGCGCAGCGGCTATCGCGGCTAAAGTGGTCGCAGGCATGATCGTCACGCTGGGCATGTCGCTGGCTACTCGAATGATCATGGGCAAGCCCAAGACACTCGGCTCTGCTCTCAGCTTCAACATCACGACCGACCCGACAGCGCCGCGCAAGATCGTCTTCGGACGAACAGCGGCAGGCACAGACGAACGTTTCCATGAGAAGGTGAAGCGCGACAGTTGGGCCTACATGACCGAACTCATTGCAGCCAATTCGAAAAGTGCTTTCTGGAACCAACAACCTCGCGTGACTGCTATTCTGAAGAAGGGCGACTATCTTCACAGGGTCATCGCTCTCGCAAGCCATCGCGTTCACAAGGTATCGAAGGTCTATCTAGAGGACGAACTGTCCTATCTCAATGGCAGCACCACCGGCAAATATGATGACAAAAGCGGCCTCGTAATTGGCGCGGTTGAAGAAGGTGACACTGAGAACGCGGAAAAGTTCGGCAGCGGCGATTATTGGAAAAACACTGCTACATTTACCGGCTGCGCCTATCTCAAAATGATCTTCCGTCTCAGCACGGATAATTACCCTGACGGCCTGCCAACCCGCATTACGACAATCGTTGACGGCTGCCCTGTCTACGATCCGCGACTCGATAGCACGGTCGGCGGTGTTGGCTCTCACCGCGCCAATAATCAGGACACCTGGTCCTTTATAAGCGGGTCGGAGGATATTGGCCGCAACCCTGCTCTGGCTCTGCTGACTTACCTCATCGGCTGGAAGATCAATGGCCGCCTTGCTTGGGGCATGGGCATTCCAGTGGATCGCATCGACCTCGGCAATTTCATGACCTACGCCAATATGTGCGAGGAACCGGTTGTCACCAATGGCGGAACCACGGTCAATCGCTACTTCTGCGATTGCCTCCTATCGACCGCCGATACCCACGAAGCGAATATCAACATCATTTCGGCGGCCATGGGCACGGCAAAGCTGGTCGATACCGCTGGCATGTATCAGCTTATCGGCGGCTATGACGATCTCGACGGCCCGACGATCACGTTCACAAGGGACGATCTGATCGGCCAGTATGAATACACGCCAGACAACCTATCCCTCAAAGATACCTTCAACATCGCTCGTGGTCGCTTCCCTGATCCTGAGAACCTGTACCAGTTGAACGATTGGGGGCAGATCGAAATTGCCCCGCTTGAGGATAATATTCCTCGCCCGCAGGTCTTCGATTTCGCGGCTGTGACGCGATACGAGCAAGCGCAGCGCATCGCCAAGCAGAACCTCGTCAGGAACAAATACTCCGCGACATTCTCATCCGTGTTCGGCCCGAAGGCATTTGCGGTTCAGGTCGGTTCGCTGGTCCGCATGGTCGTCCCTGAATTGGGCTGGGTCACGAATGGCAAACTGTTCCGCGTAATCAGTCAAAGCGAGACGATCGACCTCGCTTTCAACATGACGCTCCAAGAGGAAGCCGCGCAAATCTACGCATGGGACGATGACGAGACGAAAGACCTGCCTCCGGTCGTCAAAGTTCCGGCTTATGACCCGAATGAGAGCATCGGCGTGGAAGGGCTGACAGCTTCAACGCGAACCATCACCAACAGCAACGGCGCACAGGTCAGCCAGATTGACGTTAGCTGGATCGCGCCCGACGCAGGCGTTCAGGCCATCCAAATCCAGTTCCGTGAGCAGAATGGCGACACATGGAATACCGCTACTGATCGTTTCAGCCATGAGGCGGAAATCTTCTCATTTTCCGCAATCGCAGGCGGCGTGAACCACATCATTAGAGCGCGCTTCCTCATGTATAGCGGCATGTGGGGAGACTGGACTGAGACGCAAGTGGACAGCGCAAGGGATAGCTATGCTTCAAGCGTCGTCGGCTATCTGACGAATGAGAATGTCTCGTTCCCGTCCGACGCATCCGGCAACATCACATAAATATTGGGAGTTCCAATATTAGGTGACAGCATGACTTCCCTCGATACGTTTAGCGGCCAGTTCAAAATCTACGACAATGCGGTTGATGTTACGACCGGCAATGGTGCAACTTATGAAGTTGCCTATCAAGAGGGTTGCTCTGTCGCCATCAATAGCAGCAATGGCCAATATGGCGTTACGGCTGTTGCGAATGACAATGCGAATGCGACATTTCGCGCCTACTATAATGGCTATGAAATCTACAAGACTTTCACCATTGCAAAGGCTCGCGCTACTGACGGCACGAGCAAATATGTTGAATTAGCGACAAGCCATTATTTCTATGCCTATGACGCGAACAATCAGGTTCTACCGCAAACCACTACCCTGACGCTGACAAAGTATAATCTTTCTTCAACAACACAGTGGCGGTTGAAGAGGGTTGATAACACGGCTCTCGCAGAGGGAACCGCTGCTGCTCTGCTGACAGCCGGGAAGATCAGTAGTTCAGCTAACGCGAACAGCATAACCCTTGAAGCCGCGCTGTTTGACGATCTGTGTCGGTCGAATGGCGTTTCGGCGCTCGTCATTGAGGCTGTCGTGGCAAATGGCACCGCGTTCAGCACTGACCGGGTTACGCTCTGTCAGATGCTCCGGCGTTCCCGCATCGCATGGGACAGCGTTACCGACCCATACGGCACAAAGCCGGAAGACAATGCCACTGTTGGCGCACCAGAGGGCACAATGATCGGCCTTCGTCCGGTTAGCGAGGTGCTTGCCGATCTGGAGTTCAATGCCGACTCCATGCTGGAACAGGTCTTTCGCGTCGATAACATGGAAACGGTCTATGATGCCCGCACGTTTGTCGAGGGACAGCCGGTAGGCACGTTTGTTCTGAACGAACGAACCCAGCGCGAAACGGACATCGCCGCGATCAACACAACGCTCGATCTCATCGGCGCAAAAAGCTCTGATGGAACGGCCTTCATTCTAGATGCGGCAACAGTTCAAAGCCAGCCGGGTAAAACCCTCGCGTCAACACTCGATGAACTAAGCGCAGCGACGAGCGAGCATGAAGCCTCGATCATCAACTTGAGCGAAGTTCTCATTTCGTCCGATGGCGTCACTGCAAAAGCAGTCCATCAGATCAACGTTGACGGGCATATTACCGGCGTCGTGAATACGAATGATGGGACCGTTGGTGACTATGCGATTGTCACGGACGTATTCAGGCTTATCGATCCGAATGAGGGAACGTCAATCACTCCTTTTGCTTACGCCGATGGCGTGATCAAGATGACCAATGTTGAAGTCGATACGCTAAAAGTGGGAACAGGCGGCACGGTCGGCGCTCCATCCATTAGTTCCGCAACATTAGCAGTCGCCGGAACGGGGACGAGCAACTGGCTCACCATATTGTCGCAGTCGATAACGCTGGCCAGTCCCGGCACAATCTTTGCCAATGTGAGCGTTGCTCTTGGCTTTCCAGATGGTGACAAGACTTGGAATACAAAGCTGCGGATCAACGGACAGCAAGTCTTCCACATCGGCGGCATGAAGACAGCAGACAGCGTTCCTATGATGGGTGCACTACAGCTTGCAGCAGGCACCTATACCGTTGATGTTATCTTCGCTGCGGAGACTTCCGTTACAGCCAATAGCCGTACGCTCTTCTCCATGACGATCTACTGATAAGTAGCGTATGTCCAGAACACTCGATCAGCTTGATACCGATCTAGCGGCGCTCGAAACAACCGTTGGCGCGGAGTTGTCGCCTAGCCGCGCTGACCTCACCAACCAGATGTCCGAACTGCTCGATAAATGGCAGGCGCGAGAAACCGAATTTCGCACATGGATGACCGGCACGATCAACGGCGGTCCCAATGGTGACGGCTTTTACCCTCTCACCGATTCCACTGGCTATGCCCAGCTCGCGGCCTGTCCCGCGAAACTGAGGAATATTTCACAGGTCATTATCCAGCGGATCACCCCTACGTCCTCAAGCCTGTTCGTGGATGCTTTTGCGGGGCCGGTGGCGCATATCACGCTAAACACGGCTAGCCTGACCCTCACAGTGGGCGTTACTACCGTCGATACAGCCCATGAGCATCGGCTGCGCCTGTATCTCACGCAGGACGGATCAGGGGGCCGGGACATTAGCTGGCCCTCGAATATCATGTGGAACCAGCAGCGCGAACCCATCTTGTCGGTGACGCCGGGTTACACCGATATTATCGACCTATCGAGCATCGACGGCGGCGTGAGTTGGTTCGGCATCTTTGCCGGGGTGGCGTTCACCTCATGACCGGCACATTCTCGAACGACATCGTTAGCATGATTATCAGCCTCCACAATTTCGTGGAGCGATATACCGGCGATGCTGCCGTGGGCGAGGACGCCAATTACCTCGTCAACAATGCCGGGGTGGTCAACAACTCGCTGCACTATGAAAGCGGTCGCGGCAGCTATCTGCCTAGCAATGCGGCTACCAGCGAAAGCCAAGTGCTGCTCGCACTGGGCTATATCCGCGCCTATGAAGCAACCGGCATCCCGATATTCAAAGACCGTGCCGTCCGGTTCACTAACGCCTATCTCGAAAACTACTTTCCGGCATATTCGCTGCCGATCTCCGTCGGTGAATGGCGGCATCATTGGGTTATCAACGGCAAATACCCGTTCAAGGTGCTGGGGCCGGTCGATACGCGAGATTATCAGCAGTCCGGTTCTTTCGATCTTGTCGTGGATTTCGAAGATGGGATCGGCTTCATCCCGCACGGCTCCCCGAACTTTGGCGAACTGACTGCCCGCGTCTATTTCGCCTACGGCCCTGTCGCTACCGCAAAGCTGCTCTGGAAAAACGTCTTTGCCGATGTGCTGGGCGATACCGGCGAGAAATATGCGGTGGATTGTTTCATCGATAGCCGATTGATGAAGATGGATGCCAATGGCGTTGAACTCGGCATCTTGGAAAGCGAGACAGCCGGAAAAATCAAGCTTGTCGAGCCGTTCACCGGACAACTCAAGGTCGCATCTGCTGCCCGTACAGGAGCCGTCATTGCGCGCAACAATGGCTTCGATGCTTGGCCTATGTGGCGCAAGCTGGGCTATGGCGAGTGTGCGAGCGCGATGGACGTTGAACTCTGGCACATCGAACTGTTCAAGGCGATGTACGACAGCACCGGCAACACGGACTATCTGCGCGCCTTCAACTCCGCTGCCTATTCATTGGATGCCGCAACACGGCTGGAACCGGAAGCCTACTACTTCAAGAAGAACTCTACTTCTTCCAAGCCTTTCAAACATGGCATCGCTTATTGGTCGCTCAGCAATAGTTCGATGACCGCTTATGTAGGCGTTGATCGCGGTTACAGCACAATCATGAAATATCGCGAGACCGGCTCTGACGTTGCGGAACTTGAAGTCGCACAGACCGCGATCATCAATCGGGTGACGCCCGAAACCGTCCTTAACTGCGAAATGCTGTTGAACAGCCCCAACACCTTCTGCGATCTGACCATCACTGTTAGCGATGAACTGGGAGCGGAGCCGCAAACGTTCAGCGAAATCCTGCTTGCCGATGACAGCCTGAGTTCCGTGCCCATTCGCGCATTCAAGTTCAAAACCTTTCGCCGAAAAAAGAAAAGCGACGGCACCAGCTATCTGACCGCCGATCAAGCCGAGTTCATGCCCAATTCGGGCGCGGTAGCGACGAAAGAGATGGGCTATTTCAATGATCGCCTCGTCGGTTTTGCAGGCATTTCCCTGCCATCGCCGGAAGCATATTGCGTCGTAGGGTTCTGGACCGTCACATCAGGATCGATCGGCCTCGACACGCTCACATATCGCCTCAAGTCCGGTCGCTGCGCTATCACTGTTCAGGATGCCGATGGATGGATTTGGGGGAAGGAATTAGCGGCAGGCACAGGCGGCTGGAGCCAATACACTCTCGGCGCGGGGGATCTCACGCCATGGCCCTACCAGAACAACACAGGGACGCCGCCGAGCGCGTTTCCATCCGGCACCAGCTTCAACAGCTTCAGTTTCGCGCCGATCCCTGAAACCGGGCCGGCCTCCATCGACGTATATTGCTATGGCGAGGAGCCGACGAACTTTGATCTTCCCGAAGCGATGCTGACGGAGGTGAAGCTGAAAATGAAAAGCCGCGCCGCGATCACCGCGAAGTTCGGGGACATTTATGTCTCGAACAGCTTGCCGATCAGCTACCGTTACAGCCCCGGCGTCGTGCCATTCACGACTGATAGGAACGGCAAGGAAGGCACGAAATTTTGGCGCGGCACTCCGTATGTCGCGTACCAATATCCCTCTGTCTGGGCGATGCTGGGAAAGCTGGATCATGTCAGCCAGGTCATAGAATTCTACAGAGACAGCCAGGACGATTATTACAGCAAAACCGGCCTGCGCGGCCCGTTCTCGCAGGTCTATATCTGGCCTAAGTGGGATAACGTCGCATACGGGCAGGCAGAGGGCTTCTCAGCAACCGGCCCTGACCCGAACACCTATTGGGGCGGCTTCCAAGCACGCTCTTTCAACGGCGCTGCTAGCCTATTGCTGCAACTGGACAGGGACGGCAATGCGATCCCGACCGCGCTTTATGAGGTCGTTGACGACTACGTGGCGTTCCTTGCAGATTTCTTGCGTGATAACGGCAATCAGCCACCGACATATTTTGCTCAGGATGGTTCGTCGCTGCCCAGTACCTCCTATGACGAGCCGCATATTGCTGCGCTCCATATCAACGCCCTATCGGCGCTGATCGAAGCCGGTCATTCGACCGCCGACATTTTTGAGGCGCGTGAACGCAGCCTCAGCTACCTCTACGCCCTGTTCAGCAAGAGCGGGGAAATGTCGGGCAGCTTTTCCCCAAGCCCCTCTACGAGATTGTTTTACGGGTTCTGGGTAGGCGAAATTCTCAGGGCGCTATCCTCGTCAGTCCTGATGGAGGATCAGCAGTTGCGAACGCCGTCATCTGTCATCGTAGAACCGGAGCAGATGGAATTTGAAGAGGAAACCTTTGTCACCCTCGAAACCGGGGAAGTGCTGGCGTTCGACATGCCGGTTATCATGCCAGTGATTGAAATGGAATTTGCCGACGCAGTAACAGTGGCCACGGAAACCGGAGACGTCCTCGCCTTTGAGTAAATAACGATAACAAAGGAGGCGCCATGGCGACAAAGAAAATATCCGAACTCACTACAGTTCCAAGCGTTGACGGCACCGAGACTTTTCCGATCTTGAAGTCCGGCTTCAATTACAAGATGACCGTGGCGCAGATTAAAGGCTGGATTGGCAACGCGACCTCTTCTGTCGCTGGATTGCTTTCCGCTTCCGATAAATCGAAACTCGATTCCATTGAGACTGGCGCAACCGCTAACGCGAGCAATGCCCAGCTTCGTGACCGCTCCACACATACCGGCACTCAAGCAGCCAACACGATCACTGGCCTGTCCGACGTTGCTACCACGGGGGATTACGACGATCTGACCGGCCAACCAACGGCAGTTACCACATCGGTTGACGGCCTTATGTCCGCGTCGGACAAAACGAAGTTGAATGGCATCGCAACTGCCGCGACAGCGAACGCAACCGATGCCCAGCTACGCGACCGTTCCACCCATACAGGCACCCAAGCGGCCAGCACGATCACCGGCCTTGGGGCGGTAGCTACGAGCAACAGCTATAATGATCTCTCCAATAGACCCATCGACGCCAGCTATGTGCGGTTGCCCACAGTTGCTTTCCAGAGCGCAACAGGCACGACTGCTGGCACCGCTGCTTTGGTCACAAAATCTGTGTTTCACATATCCAGCGCCGACGCATCCAACAAGGGCCTCATACTCCCGGCCAGCATGACCCTTGGCACCACATTCTCGATCTTCAACGGCACGGGCACTGGACTGAATATCTATCCACCTACAGGCGGCCAGATCAACTATGCCGGGGTGAATACGCCTTACGCGCTCGGGGCCTATACGCCGCTGACCATCGTGCTGATCGATCAAGCCAACGGCGTCTATCAGCAAATCTGACGCGAAGCCCAATGGCGATGGCCGGAAGGGGTGGCAGGCGGTCAGTCTGCTTGCGGGATGGATATAGCGAAAGCAGACTTCGAAGCTCACGGCCTCTACATACAAAAGGGGGGTGAACGCCCCACACTTAATGCAGGTAGTGGTGCAAGCGCGGAAAATAGCTAGGCTGTTTGGTCCTTTAGCAGGACGCTGCGATGCCCATTTACTTTATGCACATGACGGAAGGGGACGAGTTCATCCCGGATTTAGAAGGCATTGAGCTTCCCAACATAGCTGCAATTCAGAAGGCCGCGATCGCTGGTGCGAGCGGTCTGATCGCCGAGGCCGTAAAGCAGGGCCGGCGGGATTATAGTGGCCGGTTCGACGTGGAGGATGAGCATGGCCAGAAGCTGCTCACCCTGACATTCGCATGTCCGATTCACATCGAACTTGCCTCGCCCGGCTAGAAAGCGGCTAGGCCGGAAGCGCAAAGCATTGATGAAGATATGCGCTATTAAAGTCGCCTGCATCCTGCAAATCTTGCCAGTTTGTGATGGTCACTGATTTGCTGCCCAAGCTGATGAGCCCGTCTTCGCGCAGGCGTTGAAGCGTGCGGTTCACATGAACATTTGTGAGGCCGGTGGCATCACCGACCTGTTCCTGAGTCATCGGCCACTCGAAACGCGGCCCTTCGCAAATTCCCGCCGCCTCCTGCCGCAGCGCCAATTCGCAGAGCAGATGCGAAATCCGTTGGCGTGCATCCCGCTGGCCAACATTGAGTATCCATTCACGAAACACCGAAGCGTCCACCAGTGTGTCGCGCCAGAAGGCCTGCGTGACTGCGGGATACGCCGCCGCTACATCCAGGATTGCCTCCTGCGATATATAGGCCAGTTCAACGCGGGTAAGCGCCTGCACATTGTGGTCCGCTACTTCGAGCAGACTGTTCTGCAGGTCCACGAGGTCGCCTTGCAGATGGATTGAGAGAATCTGCCTATCCCCATCACCCGTCATCTTGCTTCGATAAGCGAAGCCAGAAAGGAGCACGATGCAACTATCGGCTCTGTCACCTTCTCGAACTAAATAGGTGCCAGGGTCGCGAGTAGCCAAGCGATAAGGCAGGGCGAGTAAAGCGGCGGTGTCAGCGGGGCCGAGCGGCGAACGGCTCGCCAGCTTGTGAACCATGGGTGCGAGCACGGGAGAAGTCGGGGTATGCATAAACCCTCCGTCCATTCAGGCGGGGGAAGCTAGCCCTCAGCCGCCAGCGCCCTTGGAAGTGGCTGACGATGAGCGATCTTAACATAAGCATTTCCTGGCCGCTACAACTTACATCAGCTTGACCCGTCTCTGCGACAAGCTACGGAAAGCATGCATCCGAGATCGGCGAACCTCTGGGAATGCCATCTGGCTTTTCGGAAAAGCGAGCCACCCTATTGGTAAGCAAAATGAAAGGGAAGACTGGAACTGATTGAACGCTCCTGCGCTCTGGTAGGCGGAGAAATCGGATGCCCAATTACATTTTCAACATCCGAACCGCATCTCATATTGGGGATGCCGTGACCGTACAAATGGACGACCATACCGCTCTTCGAACTGAGATGGCCCGCTTTGTGGGAAAGCTGCTGAGCGATCACGCCGAGGTCATCTGGGTGGATGAAGATTGGCAATTTGACGTAACTGATGAAAGTGGATTGATCCTCTATGCCATGAACATCAGCGCGATGAAGACCGCAGCAACCATGAATAAGAGGCCCTAGGCTGAGCCCCCGGCGAACAACGAGCACCTTCGTAAATCCCAAGCCTCCTATGTGGTCGAGTGGATTTCGTCCTGCGCGTTGTGGGGTCAGTAAGCGTCCACTTGTGAGAGGCGTGATAGCGTTCATCAGCGACAACAAGTGGTCGACGGCGGCACGGCCGCTTTCGCTTCCACGCGATGCCAACGACGGCGTTAGGGCGTTCTCTTCTATACTCCCGTCGATTGGACCGCGATGGCGATGGAGTGGCGTGCGAATAGTTGGCTGCAAGGGAGCGGGGTAATGCCAATGGGATCGCGCCACGACGAAACAGGCTGGCTGAACGATAACGGCGGCCAATGGGTGCTCCGGGTCGAGGGAGGCGGCCAGTGGCAATTAGACGTGGGCCTGTGGACGGCTTGGCGATCCCGTAACCTGATCGGCAAACGGGTGCGCGTCATCGGTAAGCGGGCGGGTTTCGACCTGTTAGACGTTGATCGGATCGAGGCGCTTTAGGTCCATGCTTCAAAGACGGTCTTTTATGCGGCCTAGATTGATCTCCACCTGCGCCCTCTACTATACCGCCATCGAAACAAATGTTGGTGAAGCATGGCTGGTGCAGATTTAGTTGGTCCCAGTGACCCCCCGTCCCTAGATGGGCTGGAGGAAGACGAAGCCGTTGAGGCAATGGTCGATTGGTTCGCCGCTAACTACGAAGACCCTGCTCAATCCACGCCCTACGACAGCAGCGAAGGGGGTTATCAATATATATGGGGCGGCCCTTATGACGCCGAGGAGGAAATCTGGGGAGCCTTTCCCGATGCTGACGAAGAATGGATCGCCCGAGCCGTTGACGAAGTGCAGAATGACGGAACTTTCGATTGGGCACCAAATTCAGGACGCGTCCAAGAAGTAGAAGAGGATTTCGAGGACGACGATTACGATCAGGCCCCCAGCCTGAACGAACGCCTCAACGCACTAGGTGAGCAGCTTGACCGGATCGAGCAGCACATCGAATTCTGGCAAAACCGTCCTGCGGGCATGGGCCACAATGCACCGCCAGAGGAATTCCAACTCAGCCCAGACGACATTGATCTTGTGGAAGCTCGCGAAAGCGTAGCAGAGGTTCGGGCAGAATTAGCCAAGCCGGATCGTGAAACGTCCGCTGATTTGGAAGTAGTTGAGCGGGCGGAAAGCCGGTTCAAAAAGCTCGCGGCCCGCATCTTGAATTTCTGCAAGAAGCCGTGGGCGGTCGCTGGCGCAGTTTTTATTGGTGACCATATCGCCGACAAGGCATTTGACGCCGCTTGGGACAATCCGGACGCCTTCTATTCGGCATTGCACACAGCTGGACATACCTTGGCGTTATGGGGCGCAAGCATAATCGGCATCTGAGTGGCTCTGAGCCAGCCATCGCTTAAAACTTATCGAACTTCGTCCCCCGGTCTCGCCAACTTTCTGAGCGGCACCGTTGGAATGATGCACTCGCCATCATCGTCCTTGCCCTCTCTGGTGATAATCGGGATGGGTTCAGTGGTAATCTGGACTGGCTCGCCCATCCATTCGCATTCAGGACAAAACGGCCCCTCCCAAACATCTTTCGGGTCTTCCGGATTTTCGGCTCTCAGCGGAGTAAGGCGCAGGTTGCCGCATTCTGGGCATTGGCTGGGCACCTTCCGAATGAAGAGGGTCGTAGCGGTCGAGCAAAGCGATATAGCCCCCTCCGTGGCATGAACTCCGGTTTCGGCATCGTGCCAGTTCGATGATGTGCTATGCGTGAGCCAGTTCACGAACGTCCATGCAGCATCGGCCTGCGTCTTCAATAGCTGACGCCGATATTTGTTGGTTTCCCCCGCCAAGACGACACTACAGACATGATCAATCCACCCCTTGAAGTCGGCCTTCTTCGGAGCATCGCCTTCCTTCGTCCATGGAATGGCGACCTGAGCGATTGCGACGAATGCCAGCAGGGCCTCACGGCAGCGAACTCCGACAGTCTGAAAATCAGAAACTTTATGGGCCTGACCCAACGCTTCATAGGCCGCTGCCATCGCCTCGAATGACTTGGAAAACGGCTCGATCTGGGCCTCCATGATCGCAGGCCGCTCTGAACGGGGCATCCGCAGCATCAATCCCAAATGGAATGTGACCGCATAATCCATGTTGGGGAATTGATCTTGGGAATAGAGGTTGGTCGGGTTCGTGATGACCCACCAGCGATCCTTGGTGGTATGAACATCCCAGACATCATGGCGATGACTCAAGACGCTCTCACTGTAGATTTTCTGACAGAACGTGACTTTTAGATCAGGTGCCTGCCATTCCACATAATCAGTGATCTTTTGGACTTCTTCGTCAGTCGCAGATAGCACGCCATTCACCTCGATTGATCCATAGCTATTACAGGAGAATCGCGCTGAGCGATAGTTTCTATGTAGAGGAGGACGAACGCTGACGCGCTGTCCTGCTTCTACACAATCTACTCGCTTTCCGTGCGGATCGCACTCCAAGCGGCAGATTGTTTGAAGCGACTTCTTTTAGAAGTTAGTCGGAAGAGCGATAAGCAGAAGCAGTGGAAGCTATCTTGATTAGTTCTGATCCATTCCAGGTGGATTGATACACACTTCCCCCATATACCAGAACCATTGCAAAGAGAGATAACATTCTCAAAACTCAATTCTAGTATATGGGGGAAGCTATGTGGGTATTCCAGTACGGACGTCTCACACTTCGTATCTAACGCCCTTATCAGGGGCAGCGGGGTTTAGCCGATCGCTCTTTAGGTTAGGCTTCAGGATGCTTCTTGTGGAAGCAGAGCCTCATGCGGACACACACGAACCATACGATTAGCGTCGTGTGTGCTAGGACTTGTCAGGCAACAGACAGTGGTCCTCCTTCTACCAACTTCCGGGGACTCGTGACGCTCGTTGTCCATTTGGACCGGGGAATTTAATCCTCCTGAGCATTCTTTGCGATCACCTGCGTGTCTTCACGTGCCGTCATTGGCCTGCACTTTTTAACGTGGTGCCATGCGGTTGTCCGGAGTGGGATCGCAATTCTCTTCCACGACGCTTTGCTAGAGCCCTTGTGGGTTAGCAGTCCGGCGGCTCATCCATCCTCACTTACACAGCAAGGGTCAGGGCTAGTTGGGGCCGGTATAGTATAAGGGGGAAATGTTGGGCTATCGAGATCGTCTCAGAGGACGGTGCAGCCATAAAAGAATGACCCGCCTGCGGGGTGGTAATCGCAAGCGGGTCAATGTTTCTACAGTGGGCCGCTTGAACAGCGATACCACCCACCGTTCACATATCTATTTATACATTCAGCCCTTCCGAAACGCGATATTAATTTGATATTCCTGTAAGCCCCACCAAACTGCCGACCTACGATGTTCCCTTAGCTGTTGCGCCAGAGCTACTAGTGCTGGGCTTTTTCTTCTTCTTCAATTGGCCGTTGGCGTATCGGAGACCTGCCTTGATCTCTGCCTCGCGCTGTTCCTTAGCCTGTTTTTTTGCCAAGTACCGGCGAGCATCTTCTCTGTCCTTCTCCACCTTTTTTGAACCAGCCTCTAACTTGCGGTAAAGTATCTGCACTTCCCGGACAGTCTTCTCGCCGCGCAACTCTGCAAGCTTCTGCCTGAGCTTCCTTCCTTGCTCTCTCGTCTTGTCCTGATCGGCTTGACTGACTGGCGGCTGACCAAGGACAGTAAGAACCGAACGCTGGCCATAGTTCCGTGGCGATGCGATACGATGCGAGCTTGCGAACTCATCCCTTAACAGTGGTGCCGGGAACTCTATATATGCCCAGTCATCATCCCAAGTCTCTTTATGGTTCTGAGGGTCAAGGTGCTTGAACTTTGCCTTGTCATGGTCCGGCACCCGTTCGTCGAACGCTTCTTGCAGACGTTCTGACGCTTTGCTGATCTCGCTTTCTGCTTCTTTGTCGCCTCGCGCCTGCGCCGCCTTACCGCGCTTAATGAGAAGTTGAACTTCTTCCCAATATGCGCCAGCCTCAGGGGTGAGGATTGCACCTCCAATTTCATCCGCGTTCTTGTTGAACTTTTTTGCGACTTCGATTTCGGCTTTGATGTCATCTAAGACCGACTGGGGGAAAGTTCGTTTGAGAACATCGGCCTTGTGGTAGAACTCGTGGTCATTGTTGAGAGGCACGAGGGCTTGCCGCGCAGCCGCGCGCTGAAGTGGTGTAATCATGTAAATTGTCCTCTATTGTGGGGAGGCTCAGGCCTCCCCATGAGCATTAGTTCGCTTCGACCGACTGCTTGGCCACCAAAGCAGCGCGAGCGTTCGCCTTTATCTCCGGCGTGAGTGTTACTTCCCCGGAAGCAATATTGTTGATCTTCTCGCCCTTCTCGGCTTCCTGCTCGGCTTTAAGCTCCGCTTTGAGTTCAGACCTGAGCTTGAGATCGTCATATGCGACTTCGGCGAGCTTTTTCAGCTTGGCAGAAGCATCTTTTTCCGCGACACCTCGAACAATAAACGATCCATCCGAACCCTTCTCGATAACAAGCGTAAAATACGCTGCGGTGCCTTCAGGCAGTTTGATCGCGTTGGTGTCGAGTGAGATGGAAGCTTGCGGTCCATCCCGCAGATAAAGTTTGCGCTGCTCCTCTTCTCTCTTCTCACGTTCGGGCTTTTCATCTGCTTTTGCTGCTGCAAGCCGCTTGATAACAATGGACTGTGAACCACCCTGAGCCATGATCCAGTCAGTCATCATTTTCACGTCGCTAGTTTCATCGAACCCGGCCTCATCAAGAGCTTCCATAGTATGGAAATAACGCTTCATGTTGGCGTCAGGCACCCACTTTGGATACTCGTTGCCGTCGATAGCCTTCACCTTGTCGGCACCCGGCTTTTCCTCACCGCAAGAGGCAGCGATCCAAGGCGAAAAGCGATTGACGTTGCCGGTCATATTGATTTGATGCTGCGACAAGATGAGCGCCTGAACGCTGGGTTCTGATTTCAAGAACTTCTTGCCTGCCTTGAAGCTGGTAGCGACGATCATTCCCAACGCGCGATTACCACGCATTTTCTTGTAGGTGCTTTGCGCCTTGTCCAGTTCACTTCGGACATCGGCAAGGCTCTGCTCGTAGGCTGCGTCCTGCTCAAAGGCCGCGTCATCGATGGTGTTCTTGGTTGCGTCTGCGTCAGTCATCTTTTCTTACTCCTCAATTTCCAGCGAAGCGTCGGTGCGTCGTGGCGAGGAATTGATAGGCGTGAGTTATCCTGATACGTGATTATCCTGTTTTTGTTGGCTGTAACGAGATAACCTTTTGACCAGTAAACATGGCGACAAATCGCCGCAAATTCCCGTTAGCGACCGTTGGGTGAACCGAGAGCAGGCCGTATTCGGATGGCTCTGGTATGAATTTCTTCATTTGAGTCCGAGCTACGAACTGGCGCACAGGGAGAGGACCGGGACGCTGAGCGACACGGATCGCGCAAGGCTTCCAGCCGACTTCGAGGCCGTGTTGTCAGTGTATGACAATCTGGGCAATCTGCACCGGATCAGCTTTGACGACTGGTGGGCCGCGAAGGGTATTCGCCATTTTGGCTATCAGGGCGAGCATCCGTCGGTTCACGTGATGGAAGCGCTTCTCAAAGAAACCGACGAACCTTTGGCTCACCTGACAGCTAAAGCGGGCGAATACATAAATGGCAGGTGGGCCGATCAAGGCCGACAGACCTGCCTAATTGTTTCGATACCAGTTGGACTGCCAAAGAAGCTGGTACTAGATCACATCGCAGACATATTATCTCGAACCACGGAAGAACACAGACAGATAGTGCTCACTCCGCCAACATACAAAGTCCTTCCCAGAAAGAAGGATAGTGATAGCCTTTTCCGCTATTTGCAATGCCTATGGAATAGATCATACTATCCAAAAGCCAAATTATACGAGATCGGCGTCATCGCAGAACTGAGTACTACATACAGTCTCAGACTTGCCAAATATGAAGGGGGCGTCGAGGATCGACATGCTCTGAAAATTCTAACCAGCCGCGCGCTCAATCGCGGGATCATGATCGCTGAGAATGCAGCCCGTGGTGTATTTCCTACGTACGCAAAGTGCGAGCATTGCGTCAGGCCGGACTGGGAGGAGTTAGGACGCACTCTTAACAGCAGAATAGACTGGGAAAACAGCACTGACTGTTAAAGTAGAGTATCTCATCAGGAAACTGGCGGGCTTTCTCATCTATGCTAAGGCCGGGCCAAACGGAGGTTCGCTTGGTTGCTTTCCCTTTCAACATGGCTGGCGTCGCATATCAGGATGGCATCGACATAATCGGTTTCAGCTATCTCGCTGCCCATGACGCCCTAAAAAGCAAGATCGACGCCACACAAGAGGCGATTGATGCATATGAAAAGTACATTGCCGATGGCGGCGAATGGGAAGGTGAGGTTGACGATGAAGGCTTTACAATATGGAGCCAAGATCAGGTTTTAGAGCTTCGCCAACGGGAAGCCATTGAGGCTGCAATCACGCTGCGTAAAGCCTTTGTGACCACACTCTATCATCATTGGGAGCGCCATGCCCGCTCATGGTTGAAGAACGACAAGTTCGATCATGCGAAGCTTATTACGAATGTCAGAAAATTGAACTACCCTGTCGATGATGACATGGAAATTCTTTGGATGCTGAACAACCTGCTCAAACACAATAATTCGCGTTGGGGCGCGCCATTGCACGAGCGCAGAGGAGATTTGTTTCATCCATTCTTCAAACCCAAAGCTGATACGACACATTGGGAAAGCGTGCTCATCGTGCAGGATCGCCATATTCAGGAATTTATAAACATCGTAAAGGCATCAGGTCCGGAAATGAGCACACCGGCACCGCCGAAGGATTAAAATCAAATAAAAGCCCGCCTTTTCCAGACGGGCTTTTCGCAACGGCTCGCGCCCGCTTTCGCGGAACACCGATCAGACGATGAACGATCCAACCCTGTTGGGATACAGCGCCTCTTCCTTGTTCTGCCACCTGAACTGCACTTCCAGTTTGATGCCCAGCTTATCGGCAAGCTCGAAAGCCTGACGGAACGCAGCATTGCTGTCCTGACCTTGCACCGAAATGCCCACGCTGGGCAGATATTTGTAGCCGTTATCGACCTTCTGACCGACCATCGCGTTAACGGAAAGCGCGTCCTTGATCGCAGACGCATCATGCCCCTGCTCGCTCATCAATTTGATGACGCGTATCATGATGGTGTTCCAATAGCAGTCGGCTTTCGGAAACATGACGCCTTCAAGATTGACCGCAGTAACAGTCGTATGCGCCAGTTGCGGCGGATTGCGCCAATCGAAAGTCATAATGCGACCATCATCGGTCAACGGCGCGCCAGGCATCACTGTCGTTGGAGCCGGGGTCGCAGCCGACGAACCCTGCTCATATAAGTCCAGCAAGCGCCGGATGACGGAATCGTAGGTATCAACAAGCGGCTTCGCCATGCTCTGCAAACGCAGGTTCGTGGCTTCATCAATATCAATGCTGGGCACTGTAATCTCCTTAGAACGCTTAGGCATCCGAATCGCCTTGCGATCCGTAACACCCTTATGACGTCGATATGGTTATATGGCAAAATATTATTCTATAAGAGCCATATGAACGTATAACAGCCATATGAGTGAAAATCAGCCTCAAGCCGCTTGCTCAATTGTTCCCTTTATGTTCTAATTCTTGCATGACCCAGCCTGATTCTCTGTGGCTCGCTCAGAGCCTCCTCAATGCGCCCGGATGGGCACGAGTAGCACTGACTGCCCCGAACGAACGCCTGCGTGAGCAAGCCGCTGTTGAACTGGCACAGACCATCATCTGTGCTATGGAACGACCGCCGACGATACACGACATGCGACAGATGACCTTGCCGCTGTGATGCACGTCGGACGCGCGCTATTGGCTGCATTTTCCTAAGAAATCTGCGGATAGCGGATTATTGTTTGCGCTTACGCAAGCATGAAATTGGGGAGGCCGGGCACGAGCTGGCACTGAACCTCCACGCCGCGCGCTTCCAGCCCCAGATAGGCGACCGTCGATACCGTCGAAACCAATGATGTTCCCCCAACGCCCCAAACGGCCTGCCTTCGCAGGAACAGGCAGGCATTTCAATCTCTTGGTAGAGATGAGCGGGATCAGCCTTCTTCGGCGCGCCCCTTGAAGCCCTGGGCCACGACATACCATTCGACGCTGCCCTTGCGGCTGGCCGGCGGCTTGGCGTGCTTGATCGTGGTGAAATGCCTTTTGAGGATGGCGAGCAGGTCGGCGTCCGTGCCGCCCGCGAACACCTTCGCCACGAAGGTGCCGCCCTTGCGCAGATTTTCGACGGCGAACATGGCTGCCGCCTCGACCAGTCCCATGGTGCGCAGATGGTCGGTCGCCGCATGCCCGACGGTGTTGGCCGCCATGTCGGAAATGACCAGGTCGGGCGCGTCGCCCAGCGCCTCGGCCAGAAGAACGGGCGCCTTGTCGTCCATGAAGTCCATCTGGAACAGCGTGACGCCCGGAATGGGATCGGTCGGCAGCAGGTCGATGCCCACCACCTTCGCCTTGGGGCAGAGTTTCCGCACCACCTGCGCCCAGCCGCCCGGCGCCACGCCCAGGTCGACCACGGCGCGGGAACCCTTCACGAAATGGAATTTCTCATCCAGTTCGATCAGCTTGAAGGCGGCGCGACTGCGCCACCCTTCCGCCTTGGCGCGGCGGACATAGGGGTCGTTCAACTGTCGTTCGAGCCAGCGGGTGGACTGTGCCGTCCGCCCCTTCGCCGTCTTGACCCGCACCTTGCCGGCACCAGTGCCTCTCACATCTTCACTCCGTCGCGGTCCATCAGGCCGCGCAATATGCCCTCGCGAATGCCGCGATCGGCCACGCCCAGTCGCAGGGCGGGCCAGATGTCGAGGATGGATTCCAATATGGCGCAGCCGGCCACGACCAGGTCGGCCCGTTCCGTCCCGATGCAGGGCAGCTTCTGCCGTTCCGCCAGCGGCATAGAGGACAGCCGCGCCGAAATCGCCCGCATCGACGTGGAAGGGACGATCAGCCCGTCAATCGCCTGCCGGTCGTAGCGTGGCAGGTCGAGATGCAGGCTGGCGAGCGTCGTTACCGTGCCCGATGTGCCCAGCAGGCGAATATCGGCCTGCGGCGAGGGCAGCCGGCGCGCCAGAGGCGCGAAGGCGTCCGCCACACGCGCGCGCATCCGGGCATAGGCCGACAGCCGGTCCATGGGATCGGCATGGTCGAACGCCTCGCTCTCCGTCAGGGAGACGACGCCCCAGGGCGCGCTCACCCAGTCGACGATATGCGGCGCGCCCGCGCGATTAGCGTCCACCAGCACCAGTTCGGTCGACCCGCCGCCAATGTCGAAGATCAGCGCGGGCCCATCGCCCGGCTCCAGCAGCGCGTGGCAGCCCAGCACCGCCAGCCGTGCTTCCTCCTGCGCGCTGATGATGTCGAGGGCGATGCCGGTTTCCCGATAGACCCGCTGGATGAATTCAGCCCCGTTGGAGGCGCGGCGGCAGGCCTCCGTCGCGACCGAACGGGCCAGCGTGACATGCCGGCGGCGCAGCTTGTCGGCGCAGACCGAGAGGGCCGAAATCGCCCGCTCGATGGCTTCGTCGCTGATCCGGCCGGAAGCGGCAAGCCCCTCCCCCAATCGCACGATACGCGAAAAGGCGTCGATGACGATGAAGCCGTCCGCCGAGGGCTTGGCGATCAGCAGGCGGCAGTTGTTCGTGCCGAGGTCAATCGCCGCATAGGACCCCCGGCCCCGCAGCGCGTGAGGCAGGAGGCCCCGTGATTTCGACGGGGGAGTGAGGGCCGCAGCCTTGCTCCCATTGCCCGGACCGGAACGGACCCCCTTGCCCGAAATTCCGCCGGCCGGGCCGGAACTCTGCGGCGATGGGCGGCTGTGCTGCACCATGGCCGTATCTCTTTTCTTCTTCGCCAGCGCCGAGAGGCGCCGGAACTTGCCCCAAGAGTAGGCAAAGGAAGAGGAAAGCGCAAGGCGGGGCGGACAGCCCCCCTCAGACAAGCGGCATGAGGGCCGCGACGATCCACCGTTCCTCCGCGCGCAGCACGCCCCAGGCGCGGGCGGCGGCGCGGCTGTCCATCACCTCCACGCCGATCCCGCGGCCTTCCAGTTCGCGCACGAAGGCGCGCGGCGGCTGGCGCAGGGCCGCGCCGGTGCCGACCAGCAGGAATTCCGGCGGGACATCCAGGTCGAGCAGGTCGCCCAGATCCGCGACGGTCAGCGCATCGACGGCGGGGGCATGGCGCCAGGCGAGCGCCCGCACGGGAGAGAGCAGCAGGCCGTCGGGAAAGACATCGTCCCTGACGCGAAAGCCGCGACCCTGAAAGCCGGTGACGATCGGCCCCTGCCCCGCATCATCGCGGCGCAGCTCTATCCCGGACCTGTTCCCGTTCAGGGCCGCGCCCCGTCGTCGCGCGAGCCCATGCGCTCCGCCTGGGCGGCGGGATTGGCCTTGCTCGCCTTCTTCTCCGCCGCGGCGGGGGACAGGCCAAGGCTGATCAGCAGCGAGGAGGAGACATAGACCGAGGAATAGGTGCCAACGATGATGCCCAGCATCATGGCCGCAGTGAAGCCACGCAGCACATGGCCGCCCAGCAGCAGCAGCGCACCCAGCGCCAGCAGCACGGTGAGGGAGGTCATGACGGTACGCGGCAGCGTCTCGTTGACCGACAGGTCGATCAGCGACTTCATGTCCATCTTGCGATATTTGCGCATGTTTTCGCGGATGCGGTCGTCGATCACCATCTTGTCGTTGATCGAATAGCCCACGATCGTCAGCACCGCGGCGACGATGTTGAGGTCGAATTCCAACTGGGTGATGGCGAAGAAGCCCAGCGTCATCAGCACGTCGTGCATGATCGCGACGAAAGTGGAGACGCCGAACTGCCATTCGTAACGGAACCAGGAGAAGATAGCGATGCCGATCACCGCCAGCATCACCGCCAGCACGCCGTTCTGGATCAGCTCGCCCGAAACCTTGCCCGACACCGTGTCGTAGCGGGAGAAGGTGACGCCGGGGAATTCCGCCGTCATCGCCTTGCGCGCCTTTTCGACGATGGCGTTGGCCGCGCCCGCGCCGCCCTGTTCCGGCAGCGGCAGGCGGATCTGCACTGTCCTGGGATCGCCGAACTGCTGGAGCGAACCGTCGCCCACGCCCAGCCGGTCGA
>Ga0207639_10000184_pt1 | contig 49189 bp, 28 predicted proteins | sample KBSCornC32_FD_184299 | JGI IMG/M metagenome (GOLD analysis project Ga0207639, IMG submission 184299) | Corn rhizosphere microbial communities from Kellogg Biological Station, Michigan, USA - KBS Corn C3-2 (SPAdes) (version 2) | ecosystem: Host-associated > Plants > Roots > Rhizosphere > Soil ... | reverse complement strand
CATGTGCTAGACGGTGGTCATGTGCTAGACGGTGGTCATGTGCTAGACGGTGGTCATGTGCTAGACGGTGGTCATGTGCTAGACGGTGGTCATGTGCTAGACGGTGTATAAAATACACTGTAACGTGTCGCCGTCAACGAAAATCGGCACCGTTTCACTAAAACCTCTAATCGGGTTGAACACACCGCTGCAGAATAAAACAGCCGGAGAAAACCTGCGGTCTTCTCCGGCTGTGAGTGAAGCGATTGGCGAGGCGCTTATGCGGGCGCGCCGCTGAGGCCGCCGAGGCCGATCGGCGGGGGCTCGTCGACGGGCTTCATTTCCGCGGGCGCGGGCGAAGGGGACTTGCCCTTCGGCAGGCTGGGCGGATTGCGCATGGAGCCGGTGTTGGAAATGTCCTTCACCTGGTCGCCGTCGAGCGTCTCGTATTCGAGCAGCGCCTTGGCGATGACTTCCAGTTTGTCGCGGTGCTTGGTGATGAGGTGCTTGGCGCGCGCATAGGCGTCGTCGCACAGCTTCTTCACTTCGCGATCGATTTCCTGCGCGGTCACTTCGCTGAAGTGCCGGCCGCGGCTGATGTCGCGGGCGAGGAAGACGTGCTCTTCGCCTTCGCTGTAGTCGACCATGCCGAGGCGTTCGCTCATGCCCCATTCGCAGACCATCTTCCGGGCGATGTTCGTCGCCTGGCCGATGTCGCCGCGGGCGCCGTTGGTCACGTCGCCAAAGATGAGCTCTTCCGCCACGCGTCCGCCCATGATCATCACGAGGCGATCGAGCAGCTCGTTTTTGCGGTGTGTGTATTTGTCCTCAATCGGGAGATACATCGTGCTGCCGAGCGACGGGCCGCGCGGGATGATGGTCACCTTGTGCAGCGGGTCGGTGTGCTCGAGCAGGCAGCCGAGAATGGCGTGGCCGGCTTCGTGGTAAGCGGTGTTTTCCTTCTCCTTGTCGCTCATGGCGAGGGAGCGGCGCTCCTTGCCCCAGCGCACTTTGTCACGGGCGTCTTCGAGTTCGGCGCGGGTGATGTGCTTCAGTCCCTTGCGCGCAGCCATGAGGGCGGCCTCGTTGATCACGTTGGCCAGCTCAGCGCCGCTGTAACCCGGGGTGCCGCGGGCGGTCAGGGAAAGATCCACGTCTTCGCCCATCTTCACGCGCTTGGCGTGCACGCGGAGGATTTCCTCGCGGCCCTTCACGTCGGGCAGATTGACGGTGACCTGGCGGTCGAAACGGCCGGGGCGCAGCAGCGCGGGGTCGAGCACGTCGGGGCGATTGGTCGCCGCGATGATGATGACGCCGTCCTGCGTATCAAAGCCGTCCATCTCCACGAGCAGCGCATTGAGCGTCTGCTCGCGTTCGTCGTGTCCGCCGCCGAGGCCGTGGCCACGATGACGGCCGACCGCGTCGATTTCATCGATGAAGATGAGGCACGGGGCCGACTTCTTGCCCTGCTCGAACATGTCGCGTACGCGGCTCGCGCCGACGCCGACAAACATTTCCACGAAGTCCGAGCCGCTGATGGAGAAGAAGGGCACGTCCGCCTCGCCGGCGATGGCGCGCGCGAGCAGCGTCTTGCCGGTTCCTGGCGGGCCGACCATGAGGACGCCCTTCGGGATGCGGCCGCCGAGTTTCTGGAACTTCTTGGGATCCTTCAGGAACTCCACGATCTCCTGCACCTCTTCCTTGGCCTCCTCGACACCGGCGACGTCCTTGAACGTCACCTTGTTTTTGTCGCGGGCCAGCATGCGGGCCTTGCTCTTGCCGAAATTGAGCGCGCCCTTGCCGGCCATGCGGATTTGGGAGCGGAAGAAGAAATACAGCAGGAGCAGGATGAACGCGATCGGCAGAAACTGAATCAGCGCGCCGAGCAGCATGTTGTTCGAGCCCTCGCGAATCTCCGGCACGAGGCTGTAGTCCTTCCGCATCTCGGTGAGGATGTCCTTGTCGTAGTGCGGATTGATCGCCGTCTTGAACAACTCGCCGGCCGATGTCGGGGATTCCTTGGTCGGCAGGAGCGTGCCCCGAATCGTGTCGATGGTGCTGCCCGTCTCGGAATAGAGCGTAAGCTTATCGGACGAAATCCGGTGCTCGGACAGCGCGGTGCGAAACTCTTTGTAGCTGATCTCCCGGGCGTTGTTGTAGGGATTCTTGTAGAGGAGCGCCCCACCGATCAATGCAATCGCCGTGGCAAATAGGATTAGCCCGCGCCAGTTGAAATTCGGCTCCGGTGCTCCATTGCCTTGGTTGTCTCTTGGGTCCCGGTCACGATTATCGCGATTGGGACGAGGATTGTTCTGCGCCATGTGTGTTGGTTAAAAATAGATGGCGTTTGGCCGCCGTCAACCGGGGAGATGAGGGCAGCAAACGCCAAAAATTGAACGTTCAACGCCGAAAATTCAATACGCCAGCCGCGGGCTAGCGGTTGAGGCGGATGACGAGTTCACCTTCCGCAAGCTTGCCGAGCGTGTCGGAGCGCAACAGTTCGAGTAGGAATTTTTGCGCGCCAACCTGGAAGAGCGTGGGGCCGATGTCGCCCGTGCCGGCGGACCAGGTGATCTTTTGTTCCCCCTCCTTGGAGGTCACGGTGAAGTGATGAATGGTCCAGGCATGCAGGCCCTTGGGCGGGTTGGCCTTGGACACGCCGGTGTAGACGAGGGAAAAATCCAGGAAGGCGAGGGTTTCTTTTTCTCGATAGGAGACCTTCGTGTTGTAAGGGGCTTTCTCGCCAGCGTGGAGAGAGCCGGGGCCGAGCAGGGCGGCGACGATCAGGAGCAGGATGGTTTTCATGGAATTAAGAGTCAGCACCACCAAGGAGGCGCGCGCAGGCAGGGGCGACAAGAATGTCGCCTCGACTTGCGCCCGTAGCGGCAGGGACTTTTGGCATTGCTCTACGAGGAGCCGCGTTTCGGGCGGGAGCCAAGCCCAACGAGGATGGCGAGGGCGGCGAGGACGAGACCGCCAAGATGCTTGATGAAACCGGTCTCCCACCAGCGCCAGATGCTCCAGGTGGCGATGAGCAAGCCGGCGAGAACAAAGTGCCACCATTTCCAGTTGGGGCCGTCGTGTTTGGATTCGTGGTTTTGGTCGGGGTTCATGGCGTCGTGGTGGCGTGGTGGCGTGGCGCTATTGGCGTGGTTTGGCGTTGGGCGGGATTTCGAAGATTTCGTCGGGGATGGTTTGGATTTTGGCGGAGACGAGGGTGACGGTGAGCGGGGTATCGACGTCGCCGGTGATGGTTTTGAGGGCGAGGCCGTCGGTCCCCAGGGCGGGGAGGCAGGAGCAGTGAAAGCTGCGAAGGACCTCCGCGAAGGGGGCGAACTGGGCGGCATGCGGGTAAGTGGGCGCAAACCAGATGGCGTTGCGCCGGTGATTCCATTGCCAGTCCGAGATGCGGCACTCGTAGCCGCCGAATTTTTCCGAGGACATCACCGGAGCCTGGCGCGGCGGAGCGTAGTTCGTGTGGACGAGCTGGACGGCTTCGCGTAGCGCGTCGTCACCGCGATCGATAATGGCGAAGGCGTCGTGGTGGTAGAGGGTGACGACTTGCTTGGTGTCGGTATCGATGATGGCGGAGCTGCCATTGCCATAGTCGAGCCGCACGTGGTGGCCACGGACGCGGATGGTGACCCGGCGGGTGCTGCCGCCGCTGGCCATGTCCTGCTCGACGACGAGGCCTTCGGCGGCGGAGCAGATCGTGGCAGTCATGGCGAGGAGGAGGAGGGGGTTCATGGGAGGGTGCGTCCAATGTGGCTCCCGACTCCGCTCGGGAGTTTGAGGCTATGGCGCGTAGCGCCCAATTTGAGAAATGAAGCGCAGGAAGAGATCTCTCGGTTTCCGGAGCCGACTTCGCGGCGCATTCCCGTCCGTCCGTGATCCGGGGGCTGAAGCCCCCGGCTAGTGTCCATCGGCCCTTCGGGCCGGAAATGACTTTCGGTCATCGCTCTAACATGTGGGAACGCGGCATAGCCGTTGGGCGCCACCCGTCGAAAGCGCCAGCATCTCGTACGAGATGCATCGTGATTTTTGAACAGGCTGGCGTAAAACATGAGAGAACACAGGCCTACTTTTTAAAGACCTCAATCTCCGCGTCATTGATCACGCGGAAGTCGAGCTTCATCGGGGCGAGGAGTTCGTCGAGGGCGACGCGGGCGAAGGTATTGTGGAAGGAGCACGTCACCGTCTTGTTGGCGAAATCACGCGGGACGGTGATGCGGCAGCCCATCTGCGCGCCGAGCACCTGGACGATCGATTCGAGCCGGACGTCCTGGGCGGAGTAGACGATGGGACAGTAGCCGGCCTGGAAATAATCGTGCTCGTATTCGCGGCCGTGGGATTCGTTTTCCCACGAGGCGTTCCAGACTTCCCGGTTCTCCCACGGCTCGGTAATGATCTGATCCGCGCCGACGAGGCGCCAGCTGATGCGCACGCGGCTGAGAATGGCGTCGAGCGCGAGGTGCAGCGGGGCGCCGTCGAAGCGCACGGTGAGCAACTCCTCGCCACAGCGCTCGGGCAGCGGGACGACGAGGCCGGTCTGGGTGGTGATGGATGCGCAGATGGTGCGCAGCGAAGTTTTTTCCCATGCCATGGTGACGGGCTTCCGGTAGCGGTCGGGCCAGCCGCGGGAGATGTCGCCATACGCCGGCGGCGCGGCGAGGGCCTGGCGCTGATGCTGAATCATGTAGGCCTGCGCGACGACCGTCACGAGCAGCGAAATCATGAGGATGCCGGCAAACGCGGCGGCGGGACGCGAGACGGGCACGGCGGGGCCGCTGCCGGCGAGGATGCGCTGGATGCGGCCGAGCAGGGAACCGCCGGTGGCCGCGAGGGCGAACTGCGCATTGTGGTGGCGCTGCTCCGCGAGCGCGGCGAGGGCCTCCGCGTATTCGAGCTCGTGGCCGCAGGCGGCGATGGCGATGTCGTCGCAGCAATGCTCGCGTTCATCACGCAGGCGGGCGCTGAGCCACCACACGGCGGGATGGAAAAAGAGCGCGGTCTCCGCGATGCTTTGCAGCAGGTTGATTAGATAATCGTGGCGGCGGATGTGCGCGAGCTCGTGCGCGAGGATGGTGTTGAGCTGATCGGGTGAGAGCCCGGTGATGGCGCAGGCGGGCAGCAGCACCACGGGTCGCAGCCAGCCGATGACGATGGGGCTTTCCACCGCGGCGGATTCGAACAGGCGGACGCGGCGCTCGATGCCGAGCAGCTCGCTGAGCCGCGCGAATTGCGTGGCGAGCCACTCGGGGACGGGCTTGAGCAGGCGGTGCTTGAGATGCTGCGCAAAGGCCCAGGAGCCGAGCAGGCGCACGGAGAGCAGCAGCACGCCGATGCTCCACGTGATGACCATCCACGGGATGAGCGGCTCGACCCAGGAGTTGTTCGGGGCGCGATAGATCGGCGGCGGGGCTTCGCCGGCGCCGAGTTTCACGGTGCCGGGTTCGGGCGTGAACGCGCCATTGTCCGCGGTGTTGGAGATGTTGGGCTCCTGCGGAGCGCGCGTGGTGGCGGTGATGGTTTCCACGACCGGCACTTCGCTCTCTCCGCGATATACGCGGGTGAAGGTGAGCGCCGTGGCGAGGACGCAGAGCGTGAGCGCGAGACCGCAGGCGAGATAGCGGCCATGCGCCGTGCGGACCGCCTGGAATTTCATCAGTACCCACAGCACCGCGGCGATGAGCACGCTCTGCCACAGCGAATGCGCGAGCGCCCAGCCGAGCGCGCGGGGCAGGGGGCCATCCAAAATTTCGAGCAGGCCGCTCATGATAACCTCATTTCTTTTTGCGCGCTTCGTCGAGCAGGGCGCGGATGCGGCTCAGCTCGTCGGCGGTGGCGTTGGTCGCGCCCATGGCGCTCATGAACAGCTGTTCGGCGGAGCCGCCAAAGGCGCGCTCAACGAGATCGGTGACGAGCGCCTTTTGCACCTCGGCCTGCGGGCGCGCGGCGGAGTAGCTGTGCGAGCGATCCGATTCGTCGCGGAGCACGAGGCCTTTCTCGAACATGATCTGCAGCATCTTCAGCACGGTGGTGTAAGCGAGGTCGCGCTTCTCGGAGAGGACGTCGTAAACCTGCCGGACCGTGCTCGTGCCGCGCTGCCAGAGGACCTGGAGAATTTCGAGTTCGGCATCGGTGGGGCGTTGTGGATTGATGCGAGGAGGCATGGTATCAAGTATTACGAGGATATTCGTAGCTGAAAAGGGTGTGGTGTCAACGAGAATGTTCGTAGATTGATGCGGACGAATTGCGGGGACGCCGTGGAGTGCGCGCTGGTTCGCCTTATCACCACTTCATAGATCGAGTTTTTGCCGAGGCGAGTTCGAACAGGAGCGCCGGGGCCGGGACCGCCGACGTTCTCAGTCGGCTTCTTCCAGCGCGAAGCGCCAAACACAATGCAATGCCATTTCAGCGCACGAGATGTCCCTCTGTTTGCCCTGCCTCTCAATCCGCGCCCATCCGCGTAATCCGAGGTTAAAAATGAACCGCGGATTACGCGGATGGGCGCGGATATAGGGAATTTACACTCCACAGACCATTTGATGCTGAGATTCCACCGCATTTGTTTTGGCGCTTCGCGCTTTCAGAAGCCGACTGAGGACGTCGGCGGTCCCGGCCGCAGCGCTCCCGTTCGGTTGCGCGCATCCACAGGCCGCGTTGCTTGCCTCATTTTTCTACAGTGAAAGTGGCCCGGAAGAGATAGTAAGCAGGCATGAAGTCTCTCCTCCTCCTGGCATTCACCCTTTGCTCCTGGACCATCTCCGCCGCGACGCCGGAACTCGTGGAATGTAAGAGGATCTGGGATGCCGCCCCGCATTGCGCGTTTACGGATTTGGCGCGGTGGCACGATGCGTGGTGGTGCGTCTTCCGAGAGTCGGAGGCGCATGTCGGCGGCGATGGAAAGATCCGCGTGCTGACGTCGAAGGATGGTAACGCGTGGGAAAGCGCGGCGCTGCTGACGGAGGAGGGAATCGACCTTCGCGATCCCAAGCTGGCCGTGACGCCGGATGGCCGGCTGATGCTGACGCTGGGCGGCAGTGTGTATAAAGGCGGCAAGACGCTGCTCGGCCGGCAGCCGCGCGTGACCTTCTCGACGGACGGCCATGCATGGAGCGCGCCGCAACGGGTGATGGCCGAGGGAGATTGGCTGTGGCGGGTGACGTGGAGCGGGTCGACGGTGTATGGGACGAGCTACCGCACCGCCGCGCCGGCGGGCGGAAAAGGAGCGCCGGGCGATTGGTCGCTCGTGCTGTATAAGAGCGCGGATGGCCTGGCGTGGGAGCAGGTGGCGTCGCTCGGGGTGCCGGATCATCCGAATGAAACGACGCTGCGTTTTCGCGACAACGGGGAGTGCCTGGCGCTGGTGCGTCGCGAGGGCGCGGACCGGCAGGCCTGGCTGGGACAAGCGAAGCCGCCGTACCAGGATTGGCAGTGGAAGCCGATCGGCCGCTTCATCGGCGGCCCGAATTTTTTGATCCGTGCGAACGGAGACCTGCTGGCCTGCGGCCGGGATCTGCGACCGGGAAATCCCGCGAAGACCGTGCTCGGGCCGATCCAAGACGGCACCTGGGAACCCACGCTCACGCTGCCCAGCGGCGGCGACACGAGCTATGCCGGAATGGTGGAATACGACGGTCTCCTCTGGGTGACCTACTACTCCGCGCACGAGGGCGGGAAGTGCGCGATCTATTTGGCGAAGGTGAAACTGTGAGAGAGCGCCGTGCAGTTAATGTAGCTGCAGGCGGAAGCCTGCGGGCGCTCTTATCTGCGCCCGGAATTTTACGTCCTCCAAAGTCAAAAGATGGCCCGCGAGCTCCCGCTCGCAGCTCCCTCGGACTGAATGCCAAAAGTAGCTTCCGGCCCGAAGGGCCGACGGACACTAGCCGGGGGCTTCAGCCCCCGGAACATGGACGGATGGGAATGCGCCGCAAAGTCGGCGCCGGAGACGGTACGATGGCCGAAATGATTTTCGAAGTTTCCGGCGCCGACTTCGGGGCGCATGTAGTCCCCGCTGACCCGGGGGCTAAAGCCCCCGGTTAGTATCCGTCGGCCCTTCGGGCCGGAAATGACTTTGGCATTCGCTCCACCTTACGGAAGCTGGGGGCGAGGGCCAATGGCATGTCTCAAGGAACGCGGCCGAGCTGCTGGGGCCAGGCTCCCCAGCGATCAAATCAGCCCCCCAATTTTCCGCCCGACCCAATAGGTGGCGAAGGCGATGAGGAGGGCGGCGCACCACCAGGGGTCGCACCAGAGGCGCCAGCGGAGTTCCTCGGGCTTGCGCTCGGGGAGCACGCTGAGGGAGCTGATCATCTGGCCGAGGTCGGTGGGGGCGACGAGCTTGCCGTTGGTGAGCGAGCTGATTTCGCGGAGCACGTCGAGCTTCGCCGGCAGGCCCTCTTTTTCCAGCACGGGCACGGTGACATCGAGCGAGCTCTTCATCTTGCGTCCGGCGGCTTCGCAGGCGACTTCCACTTCCCATTTGCCGCCTTCGCGCGGGACGAACGTGCCGGTGTGCACGCCCCATTCGGTGTCGTCGGAGTTCAGCTCCACCGTTTCGCTCGCGCCGTTCGGGCCTTTGAGATTCACGAGCACCTTGGCGTTGCCGATGGGCGCGCCCAGTTTGTCGAGCACAGTGGCATTGAGCCGTACCTTGTCGCCGCGGCGCGGCTGCTCGGGCGTGTAGAAAAAGCGGATGCCTTCATCCTGTGCGAGGTGGCGCTGGTGCGACATCCAGCGCACGACCTGGCTCCAAAAGCGGTAGTGGTAGGTGTCCTCCACGCCTTTGCGCCAGCGCCAGGCGGAATCGGTGCCCATGAAGAGCACCTTGCCATTGCCGGCGGCGCGGGTGACGAGGAGCGGGTAGCGTCCGTATTGCGGATGGCGCGCGGCTTCATGCACCGCGAGGACCTCGGCGCCGGGCTTCGCTTTTACCACGGGGGCGTACCAATAGAAGCCGGGCAGCCCGCGCCACACGGCCTGGTTCGCATTCGGGTCCGTGGCCAGCATGGTGAGCCAGTGGTCGCGGCCGCGGAACGTGAGTTCCAGGCGGGACTCGGCGGCGCTGGCGTAGCCGGTGCCTTTCGAGAAATCCAACTCCACCGGCAGCAGATCGCCGAGCGGGGAATCGATGAGCGATTTCTCGCGGCCGAGCGGACCGGGCAGGAAGACGAGGCCGCTGGCCTGCTGCTCCACGAGGCCGCGGAGGAGCTCGGCCTGCTCCTTTTTCAGCATGCCGTCGCCGATGCCGATATCGCCGAGGAACACGACGTCATAGCCCTGCAGGTCTTCCTTTTTGGACGGGAAATCGGAAAGATAGCCGTTGCCTTCGCCCATGCCGATCTGCGGGTTGAACAGGATGGTGTTCACCTGCACGCCGGGGTCGCGCATGAGCGCGTTGCGCAGGTAGCGGAATTCCCAACGCGGCTGGGAATCGACCACGAGCACGCGCAGCGTTTCCTTGCGGACGGCGAGCGGGAAGGTCTTTTCGTTGTTATTCGGGAACACTTCCTCGCGCTCCACGGGGATGCTCACTTTGAAATCGCCCGCGCCCTCCGCCGGGGGCGTGAAGACGACCATCTCCTGCACCTGCGCCATGGCGGGCAGGGTGACATTCTTGCTGCCCGTGGCGCCGCCGGGTCCGGTGATGCTGATAGTGGTCTTGACCTCGCGCGGCAGATGGTTTTGCAGCGTGATCACGGCGCTGACGCGCTCATTGATCAGTGCGTAGGACGGCGCGAGCACGCTCATCAATTCCACATCGGGCAGGAAGGTCTCGCTGCCGACACCGACGGCATAGATCGGCACCTCGCGGCGGGCGAGGGCGGTGGCGGATTCGATCGGATTCTTGCCGAGATTATAGTCGCCGTCGCTGAGCAGGATGATCGCGCGGAGGTCGTTGTATTGCTTGAGCGCGCGGTCGAGGGGCGCATTGAGGTCCGTCCCAACTTGCGTCTCGGCATCGAGCGTGCGCGGATCCTCCGGCGGGACGGAGAAAGGCTCGACGTTCACGTTGTAGCGCTTTTCCAGCGGCGCCCAGAATTTGGAATCGATGTGCTCCTTCACCCACGTGGCGCGGGAAATCGTCGCCTTGTCGCCGGTGAGCACATCCTTCGTATTCATGCTGCCGGAGCCGTCCCACAGCACCATCACGCGCGGGCGCTCGGTATTGCGGGTGTGCACCACGCGCTCGGGGCGGAGCAGGGTGACCGCGACGGCCACGGCGATGAGCAGGCGCAGCAAGTGGAGCGCGATGTGCGGACCATCCGAACCCTCGCGCTTCAACGAGCGGAAGAAGAACAGGAGGCTGAGCAGCACGAAGGTGCCGGCGGTAATGAGTACCCAGGGGGCGAGATTGAATTGCCAGCCGTCGTCGTTCATACGCCCACCTCCGTCTTCTTGTTCTCCGTCGCGCCCGCGCCGGGCACGGGCACGCGTGGTTTCGGCTTCGCGGGGAGGAGCGATTTACTCATCGCCAGCATCATTTCGAGGCACATGAAAATCATCGTGGCCACGACCATGATGGGCCAGATCTCGCTCTCCTGCTCGCCGCGGCTGGCCTTCGTTTTGGCATTCGGCAGTAGCTTCGGGAGCATCTCGCCGGTGTTCAACGTATCGGGCACGTCCTCGGCCTCGGGGCGGTTCAGCGCGATGAGCCGGCCATTGTATTTATACACGCCGGCATGCCAGCGCGGGTCGTGGCGGCGATCCGTTTCAAGCGAAATCCACGTTTCCTGGTCGCTGGGCTTCCATTCGCCGGCAACGGCATTGGCCGGCGGGGCGAGGCGCGTGCCGCCCATGACGAGCAGGCGCTGCACCATGGGGAGCAGCACGAAGCCATCGCCCAGCGTGCTCCATTCCGGCTCGGGCGAAGTGGCGCAGGCGAGCACATAGCCGGCGCCGACATGCAGGCCGGTGAGGAAGGGGCGGCCATCGGCAAACGTGGCGTAGACGTGCGCGGAATCGGAGCCCATGGAGGGCACCTGGCGGCGCACCGCCTCGAGGCGGGCGAGGGGAAGCGAGGCGCCGTTGTCCGTATGCGCGAGCGGGCCATCGAGCTCGTCCCAGATGGTGACGCGGAAGGGATCCTTTTGATTCTCCGCCGTGCCCCACGTGATGCCGAGCGGGCCATTGCCGGCATCGCCTCCGGTGGGGAAGGCGAGCAGCACGCCGCCGCCTTCGACAAATTCCTGCAGCTTCTTCGCCACGGGCTCGGAAGGGACGCCGGCCTGCCAGACAATGAGCGCGGCTTCCTTCCACTTGATATCAGCGGCGCGGGCGGGCGGCAGCACTTCCGCGGTGCGGTCGGCGCGCGTCTTGTCGGGCGCGGCGGCGGCGGCGAAGAGCTTGGCCACAGCCTTGTCGCTCACGATCGCCGCGTGCAGCGGCACGGGCAGGCGATAGGAGAAATACATCGTGTTATCCGCCAGCACGTCGTCGGCGGGTAGTTCGATTTTCCCCCAGCCGCCGCCCTCGGGCATCTTGGACACGTCAAATTTCATCGCTTCGCGGCGGGTCGGGGAATTGAGCGTGAGGTCGATCTGGCTGGCGGCGCCGTCGCGGGTGATGCGCAGCGGGAAGACGCCCGGCGCGCCGCTATTGTGCACCTCGATGGAGAGGGCGAGCGTACCTTTATCAGCCACGGCATTGGGCGCGGCCTTGGCGGGGCGGAACTCGGCGGACTTCAGGCCGATGGAAAGATTGTTCCCCTGCGGCGAGGAGAGATCGATCAGGACGAAGCGCGCGTCCTGGCCGCCGAAGCGGGAGTTGATGTCGCGCCACTCAGCGCTTTCATCGCGCCAGTTGCTGCGCTGCATGTCGCTGGCGAGCCATACCTCGGCACTGGCGACTTTGTTTTTCCCGAGATAATCGAGCGCGCGACGGAGCATCGCCGGGATATCGGCCGCGGTGTCCGTGGGCTCGGTCATCTGCAGCGAGGCAATCGCGCTGGCGTCCGCCATTTCGAGCGGGTCGCGCAGGACGTTTTCGATGAGAACAAAGCGGCTGCCCTTGCTGTTCTTCGCCGCCTCCGCGATGAGCTGGAGGGCGCGCTGGCGCTTGCTGTCCGGATTATCCGGATTCGCGCGCGCCTCCATGCTCGCGGAGCGGTCGAGCACGATGACCACGACTTCCGGCGCGCCCCCGGCGGCGCGGCCCAGCCAGCCACCGACTTGCGGACGCAGCATTGCCCAGACGAGAAAGAGGATGAGCAGCGAGCGGAAGAGGAGCAGCAAATATTGCTTCAGCTTCGCGCGGCGCGTGGCGGCCTTGTTGGCCTTGAGCAGGAAGATCATCGCCGCCCAGTGCACCGTCTTGTAGCGGAGACGGTTGAGCATGTGGATGATGATCGGCATCAGCGCCGCCAGCAGCACCCACCCGGAAATATCTGATTTGTCGAAGGTCATCAGCGGCCTCCTTTCCGGGCCTGGCGAATGCGTTGGATGAGAAATTCCGTCAGCGCACCCTCGAAGCTCTGATCGAGATACGTGAAGCGGTAATCGATGCGGAACTGCGTGCAGCCATGCCGCAGCGTGGTGAGGTATTCATTCACCGCCTCGCGGTACGCCTCGCGCACGACCGTGGGGTCCGTGATGAGATCGGCGCCGCTTTCCATGTCCACGAATCGCACGGGCCGGGTGAAATCAAAATCGAATTCCTGGCGGTCGAGCAAGTGGAAGATCGCGACGTCGTGCTTGTAAAACCGGAGGTGCTTGATGGCGTCGAGCAGCTCCGGCACCTCGCAGAACAGATCGCTGACCACGATGACCAGCGCGCGGCTGCGGATGCGCTCGGCGAAATCGTGCAGCGTCTGGACGATGTTCGATTCGCCCTGCGGCTTGGCGTTGGCGAGCAGTTGGTAGAGCTGACGGAGATGCGAGGCCGTGTGGCGTGCGGGGAGGTCGGTGGCCTTTTCGGAAAAAAGCGTGAGGCCCACGGCGTCGCCCTGGTGCACGAGGAGATGCGCGAGCGTGCCCGCGAGGCGGCGCGCATAGTCAAAGCGCGTGCCCCCATCCGGTGAACTCGTGTAGCGCATCGAGCCGCTGGTATCGACCACGAGGTAGCAGCGGAGATTGGTGTCCGCCTCGAATTCGCGGATGAAGTATTTGTCCGTGCGGGCGAAGACGCGCCAATCGAGGAACTTGATATCGTCTCCCGGCGCATATTTGCGGTACTCCGCGAATTCCACGCTCGCCCCGCGGGTGGCGGAGCGGTGCAGGCCGGTGACCGACCCGAGCATCGGCGTGCGCACCGCGAGCTGCAGCCGGGAGAGCCGGCCGACGATGCCGTGATCGAGGAAGTCCATGTTGGGTGTACTCATGGGGTGGACGAAAATTGGTGGGGGAGTTTGTGGATGTGTTGTTGGCTGGCGGGCGAGTGTGTGCTAGCGGGTGTGCGTGCGACGGGCAGCATGCGTGCGCCTCGGCCGCGGAGCGGCCAAACAACAATAGCCGTGGGTGAGCGAAGCGAACCCACGGAACGATTCAAAAAGCGGCCGCGCCGCGTATGCGGCGCCACGGGGCCAAAATTACAGGAGGTATTTTTCATCGAAGGCGATCCCTGCTTCCGCGAGGAGACGTTTCAATTCGTCCACATAGGACTCGTTCTGGTGATGTTCCTGCTGCCCTTTGACGTAATCAGTCAGCCGATCTTTTTCTTTAATGGAGTGAGTAAAGGCTGCGTAGCCGTCCTGCCAGCCCCGCCAATGCGGCAAAATATCTTCGCGCTGTATCCAGCTGGTGGAAGAATTTTTGATCGTCTTGATGTATTCGGAGAGAGCGACGGTCGGATGGATGTGCGTCAAGACATGGATGTGGTCTTCGATGCCGTTGATGCGATACAGGTGGCTTTTGAGGTTCTTGTTGATGCCCCAAACGTAGTGCCACAAATCTTCACGCTTCTCCGAGCGAATCAATGGTCGCCGCTCCTTCGTCGAGAAGACGATATGGTAAAGAAGCTGGGTATAGGTGTTCGCCACGTTGGGGAGTTATGAGGTGGCGCCGCATACGCGGCGCGAGCGCAATACGGAGCATTCCGTGGGTTCGCTTCGCTCACCCACGGCTATTGTTGTGACAGCCCTACGGGCTGAAACACGTCCCTCCGCGTCGTATTCGCCCATGGCCATGTTAGCCTTCGGTTTCCTTGAGGACGCGGCGCACAATCTCCGCGGAGTCGATGCCTTCACTTTCCGCGTGGAAGTTGACCAGGATGCGGTGCATGAGCACGGGCTCCGCGACGGCGATGACGTCCTCGAGGCGGGCGAGGTAGCTGCCTTGAAGAACGGCGCGCGCTTTGGCGCCAAGAACGAGGTATTGCACGGCCCGCGGGCCAGGGCCCCACATCACGTACTTTTTGATCCAATCGGGCGCCTCGGCGCCGGCGGGGCGGCACTTGCGGACGATCTTCACTACGTAATCATACACGTGGTCCGGGACCGGGACGCGGCGGACGACGTCCTGGAAGCGCAGGATGTCATCGCTCGACAGCAGCTTCGAGAGCGTGGCGCTCCCGCTGCCGGTGGTCGTTTTGGCAATCTGCAATTCCTCCTCGGCGGTCGGGTAGCCGACGTTGATGAGGAACATAAAGCGGTCGAGCTGCGCTTCCGGCAGGGGATACGTGCCCTCCTGCTCGATGGGGTTTTGCGTCGCGAGGACGAAGAACGGCTTATCGAGTTTGAAGTGGTGTTTGCCGGAGTTCACCACCTGCTCCTGCATGGCCTGCAGCAGCGCGGCCTGCGTCTTGGGCGGGGTGCGGTTGATTTCGTCCGCGAGCACGATGTTCGCGAAAACCGGGCCCTTGACGAATTCGAAGGCGCGGCGGCCCGGGACATCCGTCTCCTGCAAGATTTCCGTGCCGGTGATGTCGCTCGGCATCAAGTCCGGGGTAAACTGGATGCGGGAAAAGCTCAGGCTCATCACGTCGGCCACGGAGTGGATGAGCAGCGTCTTGGCGAGGCCGGGGACGCCCATGAGGAGGGCGTGGCCGCGCGCGAAGATGCAGGTGAGCAGTTTTTCGACGACGCCGGCCTGGCCGATAATCACCTTGCCGATCTCGGCGCGGAGTCGCCCATACAGGTCCCTCAGTTGATCGATGGCTTGAACGTCAGCTTCCTGGGCGGCGGGGGCCGTGTTGGTGGTCATGGGTATTTGGATTTCAGAACAAAATCTGTCCTAGGACAGCGGGACGCCGGACAAAGTTCACGCGCAAAGTTGTAAAAAAGCCGTGAGCATTGATGTCTGTGGACGTGCAAAAGTTGCCCGCATCTGCGCAAATACGCACGCGGGCGGCGGGTTCTTTCATCGCGGGTTGGATGCTTTTTGCGCGTGAACAGCAAATCGGAGCGCAACTGACGGGCGAAGTCAGCGCGCTCCGATGGAGGGCGTGGGGATTTTTGCTGTCGGTCTCCGCGTGGCAGGCCAAAGGCCTGAGACAAGCCAGCCCAGGGCAACGCCCTGGGAAGCGGTTTTTAAATGGACCAAGCCCCAACGGGGCGGAGCAAGAGGGGCGTTCTCCCCAGGTTGTCGCCCGAGTGGTCTTGCCCATCGCCTTTGGTCTGCGGGAAAGGCGGTCTCGTTATGGCGCCCCGTTGGGGCTGTGATCTTTCTTTGAGGCGTGGACCCAGGGCGTTGCCCTGGGCTGGCTTGTGTTGGGCCTTTGGCCCAAAATGCCGTTCCACAGCGACATTAAAACTTCACCTCCGCGCCAAACACGAGGAGCCGTGGGGCGCCGGGCTGGATGATGTCGGGCGCGTTTTGGCTGGCGAGGTAGTACTTCTGGTCGGCCACGTTTTCGCAGGTGAGTTTGAAATTCCAGTTTTTGTAGTGGTAGTAGAGGCCGGCATCGAACCGCCAGTAGTCCGGCAGCGTGAAGCTATTGAGCGTGTCGCCGGCGCGGTCGCCGACGTAGATGGCCCCGGCGCCGATGCTCAGGCCCGGGATGAGCCAGCGGCTGGTGTCGTAGCGCAGGCGCAGGCCGGCCTGGAAATTGGGCACGTTGTAAAACTCGTTGCCTTTGGTGAGCGGATCGAGCGTGTCGGTGATCTCCGTGTCCATGAACGCGAAGCCGCCCTGGATGCTGAGGTCCCGCGTGATTTCGCCGGTGGCCTCGAATTCCAGCCCACGCACGGTCACCGAGCCGATGGGGACGACGAAGGTGAACGTCGGATCGTTGGGATCGGCTTCGAGCAGATTCTTCCGCTTCGTCTCGTAGACGGAGAGCGTGGTCTGCAGGCGGTTATCGAGGAGGCTGGCTTTTACGCCGGCCTCCACGGCTTTCGCTTCAAGCGCGTCGGGGTGGCCGCCGTTGGCGAAGAGGCCGTCTTGCGGCTGGTACGATTTGCTGTAGCCGGCGAAGAGCGAGACTTGCTTGGTGAGGTCCACGACGCCGCCGACGCGCCACGAGAGATTCGCATCGTTGTAGCCATTGGGCGCGCCGAGCGGCGCGAGGCGGGTGTTGCGGGTGAAGGCGAATTCGTCGCGATACCAATCGTAGCGCACGCCGCCCAGCACGTGGAAGCGCTCGGCGATGTCCAGCTTGTGCTGGTAGTAGGCGCCCATCTCCTCGACATTGTCCGTGGAGCGGAAGAGGCGCGCCCGGGCCGGGATGGAATTGGGATCCGCGGGATTGGCCGGCGGCAGCTTCATCGGCTTCAGCCCGTAGACGGGATTTTTGAAATCGATGGGGCGGCTGTCGAAACCATCCTGCACGTGCAGGCTGCCATCGGTGGCCTCGTAGCTGAAGCCGAGAAGCCCGGAGTGCTTCACGGGACCGGTTTCGAAATGGACGAGCAACTCCGGTTTGATCGCGTAGGAGGTGCCTTCGCGGTCGCTGAAATGTGTGGTGCGCTGGATGGTGCGCTCGCCATTCCAGCGGTTGGTGCCCGGCTCGTAGAGCAGGAAGGTGGCGGGATTGCGCACGGCGCGGCCGATGGCGTTCGTGGTGTTCACTTCGCCGGTGAGGCGGATTTTGAAATGCTCATCCAGCTTGTGGTTCCAGTAGATCGAGGTGCGCGTATTTTCGCTGTCGAGGAAGTCGTCCGGCTCGTGATAGCTGCGGTTGATGGGTGCGAAGTTGTCAGCAAAGCCGGCGCCTTCGAGATACATGATGCCGCGGTCATACGGCTGGTCGCGGTGCTGGTATTCGATCTCCAGCAGAATGGAGCTTTCGTCGCCGTAATTCAAAAGTAGCGAGGGCGCGACGAGCACGCGGTCGCTGTAGTGCGCGTCGCGGAAGGAATCGCCGCGATCCCCGGCGACGATGAGGCGGTAGAACAAGCCGCGGTCATCGTGCACTTCCGAGAGCGGCTGCGCTTTGCCGTCCACCAGCGATTTGCCGTCGCGCACGGTCTTGCCGTCGTCGTGCGATTCCGGCGCATCCGCCGGACGCCAGAGCGGGCCGGTGGCATCGAGATAGCCGCCGAGGTAATCGTAGCTGCCCGCCTCCACGCCGAGCGTGATCGAGCGCTCCGTGAGCGGCTTTTTCGTGACGTAATTGACGAACCCGCCCGGATCGCCCACCCCGAATTCCACGCCGCCGGGGCCTTTGAAGATCTCCACGCGCTCGATGTTGCCGAAGCTGCGGGAGGCATCCACCACCACGCGATTGCGCATGCCGTTGACGAACGTGTTGTAAATGAAATCGAAGCCGCGGATATTCAGCAGATCGCCGGTGGCGCCGCTATCCTCGGAGGCGTTCACGCCGGGGATGTAGCCGACGAGGTCGCGCGTGCGCTGGGCGGAGGTGTCGCGGATGAACTGGCTGGTCACCGTGTTGACGGTCACCGGCAGTTCCTTGATGGGCGAGGGGAGGCCGGTGACGTTCGTGATCGGCGGTGGGCCGTAGAGCGTGGGCGGGGCTGTATCGGTAATTACCGTCTCAGGGAGGCGGGTCACGGGTGGATTCTGGTTCGGTGAATTTGCCGGCGCCTGGCCGCGGAGGACGGCGGCCGCGGCGAAAAACAGGGCGAGGGTCGTGGTGTGGGTGGTGGTTTTGTGCATGAAGATCAGGGTCTGGGGGCTGGCGGTGCTGGTTCGGAAAGTGGGAGGGCGACCCGGAAGCCGAGCACGTAGCCGTGGCTGCGCGGGCTGAAGCCGTTGCGATTGGCCGAGCGGCAAAGAGCGGCGGCTGTTTCCCACGAGCCGCCGCGCAGCACACGGTCGACGCCCGTAGCCGGGCCGGTGGGATTTAGCACCGGGCTGTGCGCGTAGGAGTGCGCGTCGTACCAATCCGCGCACCACTCATACACGTTGCCGTGCATGTCATGGAGGCCAAAGGCATTCGCCTCCTTGCGGCCCACGGCGGTGGTGCTGGAGACGCCGTGGTAGCCGGAGCCCGCGCCGCCGCCATACCAAGCGAGGCGATCCAGCGCCGCGTCATCCGCGCCGGAGGCAAAGGGCGTGATGGTGCCGGCACGGCAGGCGAACTCCCACTCCGCTTCCGTGGGGAGCCGCAGGTTCTGACCGGCCTTCGTGGTGAATTGCCGGGCTTCTTCCCAGCTCACTTGTTCCACCGGCAAATCGCGTCCGCGGAAATGGCTGGGATTGGCGCCCATCACCTTTTCGTACTGCGCCTGCGTGACTTCGAATTTGCCGAGATAGAATGGCGAGAGCGCCACCCAGTGCTGGGGCTGTTCGTCCGCGGCGGCGCCATCCTCACCGGGCGTGGCGCCCATTAAAAAGGAACCCGACGGGACGAGCACGAGCTCCAGTTTTTCGCCACCGAGATCGAGGGTCTTCGTCGCCGCCAATCCCGTGCGCAGCGCATACTGCGCCACCGTCTCCTGGCCATCCCACTGCGGCCAGGGCGCGAGGACCTCTCCCGATGGACGAGCCGGCAGGGGCTGCGAAAATGCGGTCCCGCCGGGCGCCATCTTCATCATCGCCATGGCGGGCTTGGCCGTTGGCGGCGGGACTTGTTCCGGGGGCGGCGGGAGCAGGGTTCCCCCATCCGGACGGTCACGGGAAAGGCGCAGGACGTGCGGACGGATCTCGCGGTTTTCCTTGGCGTCGACGGCGCGGGCGACGACCTCCACCTTGCCGCCGGGCGCCTCCAGTTCCTCCTCCCATTCCGTGACGAGGCCTGCCTTCAGCGCGGCCGTTTTTCCGTTCACGAGGACGCTCTGCACGGCTTCATTGTCCACCGCGATGCCGTGGACCTTCACCCGCTCCGGGCCGAGCCACTGCCAGCCGGTGATGACGGTGAGCGGCGGCGCATCATCGACCGGGTCGAGATAGCGCAACTGGTTCGCGCGGCTCGCGTTCTCGCCCCAATTATTCAGGAAGGACGAGACGTGGATGTTCGTGAGCTGGACGCGGTTGTAGTCGTGCCCCGCGATGTTCGTCCGCCACTCCGCGTAGTTCACATCATTCGCGATAAAGCCATCGATCTGCACATTCGGCGCGCCGCTATGGAAACCCCACTGCGAGCGCCACACGAGATAGTCTTTGATGCGGAAGGGATGGTGAAAATCCGGTCCCACGCCCTGCACATCGCCGGAGAGATACGCCACGCGATCGATCACGTTGCCGTCGCGATCCAAATCCTCGCTCGTGGTCTGCGCGTGGAAGCCGCCGAGATTGAAGCCGAAGCGCCGCTGGCTGTGCGCTTCGTTGGCTTCAAAGCGGATGAAGGGGAGTGTGCGCACATCCACGCGGCGGGTCATGCCGTCCGGTTGCCGCACCAGCAATTCCGGGTTAAACGTCGCGTCTTTCAGCATCTGGAAGCGGTAGCCGTGCTTGCCGCACTCCACGGCGACGTTGTGCGTGAAACTGTTCCGGCAATTCGCCCACCAAAAGCCGGAGCCGTCATTGGGATCGAAGGGCAGGTTTTGCTGCGGCAGCGGCGCGCCCGTCAGCGCCTGCACGGCAAGGTTGCCGTCGAGCACGTTGTCCACCTCGGTGCCGTCCTCAAAAAAGAAACCGTGGCCGATGCTCTGGTAGCCCACGCAGTCGCGGACCACGAGGTAGTTGGTGCCGTGAATGGTGAGCCACCGGTTTTCGCTGTCCCAGATGGACACGCCGACAATCGAGGTGCCGCGCATCGTGTCGCCGCACAGGTGGAAATGGAGCGGGTAGCGCCCGAGCACGCCCTTTTTCCCGAGGTGCCGGAACTCCGCGTACGAAATGGAGCCCGCCGAGTTCCGGTGAAACATGGTATGCCCGCGCACGCCCTGGGGATCGGCGGATTCGATGACCACGTTCCGCGACAGATTAGCGACCTCCCCGCGGAATTTGTCCTGGGCCTGATGTTTGAACTTCAGCGGCTCCTTCAGCACGAGGCCCTGCTCGGAGATGGCGGCGATTTCGCCCACCTCGCTCTCTGTGTCGTCGGCCAGCGTGCCGATGACGCGGCGCCCGTCCTTCTCCTGGTAAAACTCGCTCATCTCCGTGGTCGGGAGCAGCACGCGGTCGCCCACGCGCCAGCCGCTCACCGGTTCCTGGAAAGCGATCTCGGACGAGCCGCGCGTCGCGTCGGCGCCCAGCTTCACCCACGAGCGGCTCAGCGGCGCCCCGTGCAGTTCCATGCGGCCCCCGCAGCACACCAGCGCCGGGCAGGACTCGCGGTTCATCCCTTCGATATAGGTGAGGCGGATCGTGGCGCGGTGCGCGGCGGGGATGGGCTCATTCGCCGAGCCGACCTCCAGCACGGGCTCTTGCTGTCCCGGGGCGATCCGGGTGGTGCCATGGCAATCGAAGCCTTCTTCGGACAAATCGTCGCCCGGCTGTATTTTAATCAACCCGGCGCAGAGCAGGGTGTCTTTGTCCCGCGCAAAACGGAGGGTACCACCCACTTGCACCATGCGGATTGGGGCATCGGAGGCCAAATCATAGACGATTTCATGCCAGGCGCGGATTTGGACCACATCGCCCGCCGCGGGGACGTGTCCGCCTTCCCATGTTTCACTCGCCGACCATCGCCCGCTGGCCACGCTTCGCACGGTGGCCCCGAGGCCGGAAAGGTGCAGGACAAAGACGAAAATCAGGGTAAAAAAGGCGCGCATCTTGAGCGAGACGCGGGCCATTAGCAGAAACCATACACAGGGGAGCGGCGGTTCTTCGTCTCAAGAAAAGAGGGCGAAAGCCACCTCTTCGGGATGCCGATTGCTCATTTCCCGATTCGATTAGATTACAGAATATCCCATCCACTTGAGGCCCGGGAGACGGAATGGGAGGCGACAGTGTGAGCGCATTCCTGTTAGTTAATGAGCCAAAATAACTCACACCTTTCTCATCATTCAATAGTTTCCCTTCTTTCACGGAATGTGCTTTAATGTGCAAAGCCATGAGTGCTACCCCTCATCCAGTCGGGCCCGCGCGCGAAATGCTCGCACCTCGGCATGAGTCGCTCCGCAAGGAGTTCGGCAACCCGTTTTTGCCGGGCTACGGGGAGGCTCGCCTTTGGATCGTCGCTCGCGATCCACGTTGGTTGTTCGCGTATTGGGAGTTTAACCCCACAGAACATCCAGGGGTGCGCGGCGCCGACGGAACAGAGCATGTTTTTTTGCGTGTCCTGCGCGACGACGGCAGTGTGGAAAACACCGTCGAAATCCTGCCGTCCGTTGGCCATTGGTATCTCCCCGTGAGCCAGGCGGATGCGGGCTACACCGCGGAACTCGGCTTTTTTACCGCCGGGGGAGTGTGGGCCTTTGTCGCCTGCTCCGGCTCCACCCGCACGCCTCCCGTGGAAGGCCAGCAGCGCATCGCTTCCGGCATTCGCCCGGCCCCCGTGCGGTCGCCCAATCCTCGGCATGATCCGGAATGGGGCGCGGAGGAGGAAACAATGCTCCGCCAGCTGATTGCCGCCGAAAGTGCGAAGGCTTCCGGCATCCGCCGTCCGCCCCGGCGGACGACGGGGTAGCGGGGATGACCTTGGTGGCGTGACGCTCTGCGTCGCCCCTCATTTGAGAATGCTCTTTCCTTAAGAGGCGCGACGCAGAGCGTCACGCCACCAAGGGGGGCGGTCGCAGCTCTATCGCCTCACTCTGCGCGCTGGCTGGATTTCGAAAAAGCGGTAAAGCGGCTTTTCGAACGATTCCCGCTCCCTCACTGTCTCCCAACACGCCCTCTGCCCTCCATGAAATCCAAACACCTCGCCCCCATTGCCTTCGTCGTGCTCGGCTGGGCGATTGGCTACTGGAGCCGTGCGCATTTTGAATCTCCGCGGGAAGATGCGCGCGAACGGAAATCGGGCTCGGCGGGCCCCGTGGGCGAAGCGCATGCGGGAGGACCTGAGAGTGCAGCCCCGCAGACCGGCACGCTCCTTTCCAGCAGTCCCGCGGCGACTGCCAGCAACGAAACGCTCTCCCACCTTTTTGAACTGCTGAAACAGCCGAACGACAACCGGAGCGCGCGGGAAGTCACCCGGCTCATCTACGGCCTCAGCGCGGCGGAAGCGGAAGCCGCCTTGAAAGCGATGGCGAAGAAGCGCGGCGACTCCAGGTTTGTTATTCCTCAATTGATCGAGCGCTGGGCGGAGACGGATCCGCAGGCGGCGGCGGAGTATTCCCTGCACATAAGCGATAGCGCGGGAACGAGGCTTTGGGCGCTGAGTAGTGCCCTCAACGCGTGGGCAAATCAGGATCCGGCGGCGGCGCAAACTTGGGCCCTGTCCGTGCAGGATCTGAAGATGAGGCAGACGGCGGTTTCTGGAGTGATCGAGGGGCTTGCGGCCAAAGATCCCACGGCGGCCCTAGCCTGGCTGAGGACGATCCCGGTGCGGGATCGTCCGGAGCAGGTGGCCACCACTATTTTCAAAGCCTGGGTAGCGAAGGATCCCCAGACGGCTTCGCAGCAGGTCTTGCAATTGACGATGAGTGAGGGCCGGAACCAGGCGATTTCGGAACTGGCGCGCGAGTGGGGGCAGACGGCTCCCCAGGCCGCCATGGAATGGGTGCGCCAGATCCCCGAGAGTGGGGTGCGCCTGGAGGCGATCCAAAATGTCTTCTGTAACTGGGCGCGCACCGACCCAGCCGCGGGGGTGGCGGCGGCGCTGCAATTGCCGGAAGGCACGCAGCGCAATTTCGCCCTGTCGGATATTTTCATGAACGCGAGCTTCTCGGATCCCGAGGATCTGCGCCGGGCCATCGAGATGCTGCCGGAGGGCTCGAAGCGGAATGAGGCGCTGGTCAATGCCGCGCAACACGCCGGTTATGAAAATCCCCGCGCCGCCTTGGACCTTGCGCAATCCATCAAAATGGAGGCCACGCGGAACAATGCGATCCGGTCGATTCTGGAAGGCTATGCCTATAACGATCCGGCTGGGGCGATGAAGTATGCGGATGAGACCTACCCCGACGGAGCCGTGCGCAAGCAAGCGGAGAGAACCGTGTTGGATCGGTGGGCGCAGAATAACCCCAAAGCCGCAATCGAATGGATGCAGGGCCATGGATTCAACGGTGCCGCGGATTTGCAAACGGCCTTGCAGCACTGGGCCGGCGAGGATGCCGCGGGGGCGCTGACATGGGTGCAAGCGCTCCCGGATGGCGAGGACCGGAATCGGCTGGCGAGCACGGCCATCGCGGGCCTGGCGTGGTCGGACCCGAAGCGCGCGGTGGCGGAACTGGCCAAGCTGCCGGAAGGCAATTACCAGCGCGAGGCGGCGGCTTCGATTGGCCGCCAATGGGCCCAGAACGATCCATCGGCCGCCGCCGAGTGGGCGAGTCAGCTTCCCGTGGGCAATGCGCGGAATGATGCCTATGCCTCGGTGATCGGGACGTGGGCCTACCAGGATTTCCGCGCGGCGGGGGAGTGGCTGCAAAAGCTGCCGCCGAGCGGGGAACGCGATGGCGCGGTGAGCACTTTTGTCGGGGTAACCTTCAAGCAGGATCCGACGGTGGCCGCGGAATGGGCGGAAACGATTGGCGACCTCGTGCAGCGCACCAACGCTCTCCGCAAGCTCTACGACGACTGGCAAAAAGTGGACACCGCCGCCGCGAATCAGTGGCTGACGAAGACCGCGGCTGTCGGCGCGGAGACGAAGGAGCAGTGGAAGCGGTGAGGGTGGGGCGAAGAGACAGCGTGGAGCGTGAGCCCCGGAGGGCCGTGTGCGTCGGCAGCGAGCAGCAACGCCGGCTGCGGCTACAGACGCGCCAAGCATTGGGAGCGGCAATCACTTTCCCGAAACTGCTCGATTGTTGTCCGCTGTCGCTGCGCTGGAAATCGCCCGCTCAGCGGCTGAGCTTCATGCATTTTGCGTTAAACTCCCCCAAAGCGGTGCATCGGACTTTTCGAACGATCCCGGCTTCGGTAGTGTCTTCTCTCACGACACGTCCATCCGCCCTCCGATGAAATCCAAATATTTTACCCCCCTTGCTTTCGTCGTCGCCGGCTCGGTCCCCGGCTGGGTTCTCGGCTACTGGAGCCATGCCCGGGTAACCGGCCAGCCGCTGTTTCCGGTCCAAGCGAGCGCGCACTCCGCCGAGTTGGGTTCGGGGGGAGCCAAGGCGAATGGCGAAGCGAATGCCGGCGCCCAAACCAGCGCCTTCGCCTTGGGCGACGCGGCCACCGGGGAGCGGAATGAGCGCATCGCCGCCGTGTGGAAAGAGCTGCGGTCTTCCTATGGCTATTGGTCGGTAACTCCAGCGATGATCCGCGCGCTGGACCGCCTGGAGATCGGAGACTTGGAAGCCGCGGCCGTCAAGGCGTCCAAGCTGACCGGTGGTTCGCGAGAACTCCTGCCGCGCATTCTCGAGCGATGGGCGGAACTCGATCCGGCGGGCGCGGCCCACTTTCTGATGCAGCAAAAGCCGCGGCGTGGCTGGGATCAGGATTCAGCGGTCCACTCGGTTTTCAAAGAATGGGCCTCACGCGATTTGGCGGCCGCGCGCACGGCCGCCTTTTCCCTGGAGGATCCGCATATGCTGAAATCCGCGATTTCCGCGGTGGCGACCGGCCTGGCCAAATCCGATCCGGAGGCCGCGCTCAGTTGGCTCCAAAGCATTCCGCTGGAGAAGCGCGGACAGTGGTCATTTTATGGAGTGTTTGCCCAGTGGGCGGAGCGCGATCCGAATGCCGCGGCCCAGCGGGCCATGCAACTCACGGTCGGAGAAGAGCGGCGGGGTGTTCTTCAGGCCGTCGCCCAGGAATGGTCAAAAATAAACCCTCGTGACGCCTTGGACTGGGCGGGCCAGATCCCGGAATCGGGAATGCGCGCCTCCACGATTCGAAATATCTACAATAGTTGGGTGAGGATGGATTCGAGCGCCGCTCTCCAGCAGGCGCTGAAACTTCCGGAAGGAACGATCCGGGATTCCGTGTTGGACTCCGTGCTGTCTCAAGCGAGCAGTTACGGAATAGACGACGTTCGGGCGGCGCTCGACCAGTTGCCCGATGGTCCCAAACGGAACACGACCCTTGCCCGGGCGGCCGGCAATCTTGCCTATTGGGATCCGCGCGGCACGCTCGATTTGGTGCAGGCCATGCCGCAGGGCGGCGCCCGGGATTCGGCCGTCCAGTATGCCCTGGGCGCCTTTGCGAGAGAATCGCCCACGGACGCCATCAAGTATGTGGAGGAAAACGTGTCCGAGGGCTCCGCGCGCCAGCAGGCGATGGCCCAGATCCTGGGGGCGTGGAGCGCCAGCAAACCGCAAGAGGCTTTGAAATGGATGGAGGGCCGGGCGACGGTGGGAGTGACGGAGATGGCGTCGGCGGTCCAGAATTGGGCCGGACAGGATCCCGAGGCCGCGCGGGCCTGGGTGCAAAATCGTCCTGAAGCTTCCGACCGCGCGAAATTGGAGTGTGCGGTCATCATGGGGATGGCCCGGACGGATCCCAAGACTGCGGCGACGGAACTCATCGCCCTGCCGCCGGGAAATTATCTGCAGGATGCGGCGCAAAATATCGCCCTGAACTGGGCGGGGAATGACCCGGCGGCGGCGGCGGAGTGGGCGGCGAAACTTTCCGAGGGCGCGGCTAAAAACAGTGCCTATGCCACGATCGTGAGCAGTTGGGCGCAGGCGGACTACAAGGCGACGGCCAACTGGATGCAGCAGATGCCGGGCGGCGCGGAACGCGATGCCGCGGTCGGCTCGTTTGTTTCGAGTGTCGCCGATCAGGATCCAAAGGTGGCGGCCGAGTGGGCGGAGTCGATTGGCGATGCCGTGCAGCGCACGAATGCGATGCACCAGCTCTATGACGGCTGGCGCAAGAGTGATGATGCGGCGGCCAATACGTGGCTCGCGAAGACCGCGGCGGTCGATGCGGAAGCGAAGGCGCAGTGGAAGCGGTGAGGGGGAGTTGTCGCCGAATGGATGGACTCCCCGGTGACCATGCCGGCGCCCGCTTGGTGGCGTGACGCTCTGCGTCGCGCTTAAAGGCAGGCGCGCCCAATGTGGCACCCGACTCCGTTCGGGAGTTTGAAAACAGCGCGTGCAGCGCCCAATCTTCAAATCACTCGTTACACCCGAATGCCTTGCAAAATAGGCGCTGCGCGCCACGCTTTCAAACTCCCGAACGGAGTCGGGAGCCACATTGAGGCGCGACGCAGAGCGTCACGCCACCAAGAGTCAGCCGAAAGGCGGAGGATGCCGGCGAATGCTCGCTGGCATCCGGCGGCGGAACGCGGGATAGTGCTCGCCGCTTTTCCTCGCTGATGAAATTCAAGATTCTTGCCGCGATTGCCTTGCTCGCCACTGGCTGGGCGGCTGGATTTTGGATGCAGGGCCTTCGGCAGACCGCCGCCGCGAACCAAGGGAGGGACAGCGCGGGAGCGGCGGGGACGGCGAAGAGTGGTGGCGCGCGGATGGATCTGAAGACTCCCAGCCAGCAAACGAGCGCATTGCGTGGGAGCGAGCCGGAGAATGCGGAGCAGGGAGAGGCGCTGCGGAGCATCCTGAGCGCGTTGCATCAGCCGGATACCATCCGCAAACTGCGCGATGTGGTGGTGGCGATCGACCGGCTGCGCCCGGAGGACATCGAGGCGGCGGTGAAGATGGCTTCGAAGCTCAAGGGGGATTCCAAGGGCATCCTGCCCTTTGTCATCGCGCGCTGGGCGGAATTCGATCCCAAGGCCGCGGCGGAGTATTCGCTGACGGTGAAGCTGGAAAGTGGATGGGAGCGGGAGACGGCGGTGAGCAGTTCCATGGGCGAATGGGCCAAGCGCGACCCGGTGGCCGCGAAGGCCTGGGCGCTGGCGGTGGAGGATTCGGCCAAGCTGCGGGCGGCGGTCGCGGGCGTGGCGATTGGTTTGATGGACTCGGATCCGACGGGCGCCATCAGTTGGCTGATGAGCCTGCCGGCGAAGTCGCGTCCGCCGGACGTGATGGCCCAGGTGTTTCGCGAGTGGGCGTCGCGCGATCCGGGGGCGGCGGCGCAGCAGGCGCTGTTGCTCAAACCGGGCGATGGGCGCTCGCGGGCGATGCTCGATGTGGTGAGCCAATGGGCGGACCGCTCGCCATCCGCCGCGTTCACGTGGGCGCGAAATATTTCCGAGGCCGGCGTGCGGTCCGAGGCGATGCAGTCGATTTTCCGGGCGTGGGCGTCGCAGGATCCCGATGCCGCGCTGGTGGCGGCGCGGCAGTTGCCGGAGGGGCCGCAGCGGAACCTGGCGATGCACTACGTGATCGAGAACTCGGCGGATGGAGAGGGCGGCGCGGAGCAGATCCGCAAGATTGCGGCGGAACTCCCGGCGGGAGCGCAGCGCAATGAGGCGCTGGCCAATGCGGCCCAGACGCTGGCCCGGCAGGATCCACGCGCGGCCATGGATTTGGCCGGCTCTTTGCCGCCGGGCGCGACCCGGGATGATGCGATCCATTCCGCGCTGCGGCAGCTGGCTTCCGACTCGCCGACGGAGGCGATGGCGTACGTGGAAAAGAGCATCCCCGAGGGCGCGGCCCGCAAGAAGGCGGCGAAGGAGGTGCTGAATTATTGGTCGCAGACGGAGCCGCGGGCGGCGCTGGACTGGATGACGAATCATAATGGCGCGACGGATGATTTTGTGATGGCGCTGCGGGGCTGGGCGCGGAGCGATGCGCAGGCGGCCCTGGCGTGGGCGCAAGCGCGGCCCGAGGGTGCGGATCACGCGCGGCTGGAAGCCGCGGCGATTGAAGGGCTGGCAAATACCGACGCGCCGAGCGCGGCGGCGGCGTATGCGAAGCTGCCGCCGGGGAACTACTCGCGGGTGGCGGCGGCGAATATTGCTTCGACCTGGGCGCAGACGGATCCGACCGCGGCGGCGGAGTGGGCGGGCCGGCTCGGGGACGGCGTGGCGAAGACGGAGGCCTACCGGCAGCTCGCGAGCACCTGGGCGAATCAGGACTATGTGGAATCGGCCGCGTGGCTGCAAAAGCTGCCCGCCGGGGAGTCGAAGGACATGGCGCTCAGTTCGTTTGTGGCAGTGGCGTTGAAGCAGGACCCCGGCGTGGCGGCGGAATGGGGAGAGACGATCGGCGATCCCGTGAAGCGGACCAACGCACTGCGGAATTTGTACGAGCAGTGGGTGGGAGCGGACGAGGCCGGCGCGAACCAATGGCTGAACCGGACCACGGGGATCTCCGAGGAGGAGAAAGCGAAGATGCGGCGGTGATTTGCCGGCGGCGCGCGACCGACCGGGAGCGCCGACGTCCTCAGTCGGCTTCCTACAGCGCGAAGTGCCAAACACGATGGATTGCCATCTCGGCGCGCGAGTTGTCGCTCGGTCAACGCTGTCGATCCATCCGCGTAATCTGCGGTTAAAAAGAACCGCGGATGACGCGGAGGAGCGCGGATTAGTAGATCCGAACTCCACGGCTTATTCGGCGCTGAGATGGCACCACATTTGTGTTGGCGCTTCGCGCTATAGGAAGCCGACTGAGGACGTCGGCGCTCCCGGCCGTCATGCTCCCACTCGTGCCTGCCCCGCCAAGAACTCTTCGCCTAAAACGCGATGACGCGCTGCATGCGCTTGGCGAAGACGCGGAGGAGAAGCATCCACATGGCGAGGCCGAGGGGCAGGACGGCGGGGAGGGTGATCGATTCCAGGCGGAAAAGGGCGAGGGCGGCGCCGATGTAGGCGGCGTCGAAAAGGATGACGAGGATGGCCATGAGGCTCGTCTTACAGCGTGGGAGCCACCAGGAGACGAGGGCGGCGAGGCCGACCAGCGTCCAATCGAACCACGGGCCGATGCGCTGGGGCTGCGCCTTGGCCTGGATGGTGGCGATGGCGTAGGCGGCAAGCTCACCGGCGGAGATTTTGACGCCGGCGGGCGTCTCGAGATTGCGCGCGGTGTTGTCGGTGCGACCGAGGAGGAGGACCTTTTTGTCGAAGAGCGACGGCGGGAAATTGGGCTTGTTGCCGTTGTCCATTTGGTACCGCGCGACGAGCAAATCATCATAGGCGACCCGCGCCGGGTTCAGGCCGAAGTTGACCTGCATGCGGCCGGCTTCATCGATGGGAATGCGCAGCTTGCCGCCGATGATGATGTTTTCGCCGAGGTTGACCTCGACGTCGTCGAGCGTGGCCTTGGCCCAAAAGATGACGAGCTGGAGCGGGAACGTCGGCACGGGCTGGCCGCGGTAGCGTACGAGGAGCGGGCACAGGCCGCGGGGGCCGGGGGCATCGGGATAGTTCACCCAGCCGAGGGTGCCGAGGCGGAGCGAGCGCGTGGGACGGAGATCGACGGTGGTGAACTTGGCGAGGCGATCGGTGTCGCCGTGGACTTTGGCCCGCTTCAGCACGGGCATGGGAATGACGGGCTGCGCCGCATCTTCCTCCTGCTCCCAGCCCAGGCGGCCGCCGAGGACGAGCTTGGGCGTGCGGCGCATGAGATCCTGCAGGGCCCGGACGTTCAGGTCCTTGGAATCCTCCGGCGGGCCCTCCGTTTTGGTGGTGTCGGTTTCGTTGTCGGTATCGGGATCGCCGTCTTCGCCCGCGAGGGCGCCGCGGGTGAAATCGAGGATCGGTTCCACGCCGAGGACGGCGGGTTCGAAGGGCTTGCCGCCGGGCCGGGCGGGCAGGCAGGAGCTGAAGAATACGGCCATGTCCTCGGCCTTCCAGGGCCAGACGTGCTTATCGAGGGTGTCGGTATTGACCTCGATGAGGGTGACGTCGGGTGAGGCCGCCGTGCTGGTGAGCCGGCGCGCGAGGGTGGCCTGCCAGGCGTCTTCCGCCGGGATGAGCCAGCCCACCGACGCTTCGCGAATAAGCGAAGCGCCGAAGAGCAGCATCAGAATTGGAAAGAGAAAGGCACCCCGGCGGCGCATGGAGGCGGAAAAAGAGCGGTGATGGGCGGCTGTGTCGAGTGAAAGAGCGCGAAGGATGTATCGGTAGCCAGGGCCGGGATTCGAGAGGAGCGCGATGTGGCTGTGACCGGAAGGTCGCAGAGCGAGGAGCAAAGGTCGGGACGGAGCCCAGCGGCTATGCCGCGTTTGCCATGAGTTACTGTTGGCCGCCGCCGTCCCTGATCTCGCTCGGGGGCTGGCGAATTTCACGGCTCGCATGCGAACGGATGCAGCCCGATTTCCAAGCAGGAATGGGCTGCAGAGTCGGGCGCCCCTCCTGCGACCTTCCGGTCGCAGCTACATCGCGCTCGACAGATTCGAGCGGGGGCAACTTTTTTTAAAACTGTCCTACCCCATCCACGGCTTTAGCCGCTCGGTGACTTCGGGCGTCATTTGAATGAGCAGATCGGCGGTGGGCTGGAGGCGCACGGTGCGGCCGTCCTTGGTGTTGATGCGGAGGATGACGGTGCGCTTGCCGGGGTTTTTCCAGATGAGGTCGCGGATGGCCACGAGGTCGTCCTCGGTGGCTTTGGTGGAGTCGAGGGTGAGGACGAGCGGTTTTTCCTTCGGCGTGGGTTTGCTGAGGACCTCGATCTTATCGGCGGCGACGCGGGGGCCTTCCTCGCGGAGGTCGAGCCGGCCGGTGATGGAGACGACCTTGCCGGGTTCGATGGAGCGCTGGTGCTTGGTGTAGGCCTCGTTCCAGATCATCACCTCGAGCTGGTCGGAGAAGTCTTCGAGCACGACGATGGCGAATGGTTTGCCGTCCTTTTTGGTGAACTTCTTTTCCACGGAGGCGAGCTGGCCGGCGATGGTGACGGTGCTCTTGGCCTCCTGCTCGGCGAGGCGGCCAATGGGGATGAACTTCGGCTTTTCCAGCTCGGAGCGGTATTCATCGAGCGGGTGGCCGGTGACATAGAAACCGAGGAGCTCTTTTTCGAAGGCGAGCTTTTCGGACTGCGGCCACGGCGGCACGGCGTCGGCGGCGCGCTTGGGCGCGGGCTTGGAGACGGCCATCATGTCGTCGAAGAGTGAGTGCTGGCCGCTGGCCTTGTCGCGCTGGGCGCTGGCGGCGGCGGCCATGGCACCCTCGATGAGCGAGAAGAGCTGGGCGCGCTCGATGCCGGTGAAGTCGAAAGCGCCGCATTTCACGAGGCACTCGACGGCTTTCTTGTTGAGCTTCTTGCTGTCGACGCGGGCGCAGAAATCCTCGAGATCCTTGAATTTGCCGCCGCGTTTGCGCTCGGCAATGGCGGCCTCCATGGCGGCGCCGCCGACGTTTTTGATCGCGGCGAGGCCGTAGCGAATGGCGCCGAGGCTGGGTTTTTCGTTGGCCGGTGCGGGGACCACGACCGCGGGTTCGGTCGCACTTTTCCCGTTTTTCTTGAGGACGCTGCTCGCCGGGAGATCTTCAAACGGCACATCAGGCTCGATGGAATCAATCATCTCCTCCACTTCCGCAGCCGCGGATGGGGCGGCGCTATGTTGCGTGAGCGCCTTGCGGCGGAGCTCTTTCAACGCGGCGACGCCGGCGGCGCTGACGTTGGACGGTTCGAAGGCGAGGCCGCTCTCATTCACATCGGGCGGGAGGAGCTGGATGCCGAGGCGCTCGCACTCGCCGACGAAGACGCTGATCTTATCCATGTTCGCGACTTCGTTGCTCATCACCGCGGCCATGAATTCCACCGGGTAATTCGCCTTGAGATAGCCGGTCTGGTAGCTGACCCACGCATACGCGGCGGAGTGCGAACGGTTGAAGCCGTAGCCCGCGAATTTTTCGAGCGTGTCGAAAATTTCGTTCGCGGTGTCCTCCTTGATGTTGTGGAGCTCGGCGCAGCCTTTGCAGAACTTGATGCGCTCCTCGGCCATCTTCTTCTTGTCCTTTTTACCCATCGCGCGGCGGAGGAGGTCAGCGCCGCCGAGCGTGTAGCCGCCCAGGATCTGGGCGGCCTGCATGACCTGCTCCTGGTAGACGAGCACGCCGTAGGTTTCCTTCGTCATGTCCATCAGCAGCGGGTGCGGGGCCTTCACCTTCGCCTTGCCCTTCTTGCGCTTGATGTAGTCGGGGATCAGGTCCATCGGACCCGGGCGATAGAGCGCCAGAATCGCGTTGATATCTTCGATGTCGCGGACGTCGAATTGCTTGCAGACATTGACCATGCCGCCGGACTCGACCTGGAACACGGCGACGGTTTCGCCGCGGTTGTAGACGTCGAAGGTCGGTTGATCGATGAGCGGGATGGTGGCGATGTCGAACGCCGGCGTGTGCTGGTGGATGAGCTTCACGGCGTCGTCGATGACCGTGAGCGTCTTGAGGCCGAGGAAGTCGCACTTCAACATGCCCACCTCGGTGAGCGAGCCCATGTCGTACTGGCTCACGATGGAGCCGTCATTCGCGCGGGAGACGGGGATGTAGTCGGACAGATCGCGGTCGCCGATGACGACGCCGGCCGCGTGCACGCCCGTGCCGCGGACGAGGCCCTCCAGCTTCACGGCGGAATCCCACATCTGCGCCGTGGCCGCTTCGTTTTTCACCGCGGCGGCGAGCTCCGGATTTTTGTCGATGGCGCCCATCACCTTTTCGACTTCGCCGGTGTCCTTGTTCTTCTTCTCGTAGCCGACCAGCGTGATGTTGAGCTCCGTGGGAATCATCTTGGCCACGCGGTCCGCCTCGCCATAGCCCCAGCCCATCACGCGGGAGACGTCGCGCACCACCGACTTCGCGCCGAGCGTGCCGAAAGTGATGATCATCGACACGGCGCGCTCGCCGTATTTTTGCCGGACATACTCGACCACCTCAAGGCGGCGATTCTGGCAGAAGTCGACGTCGATATCCGGCGGCGACACGCGTTCGGGATTGAGGAAGCGCTCGAACAGCAGCTTGAACCGGATGGGGTCGATATCCGTGATGCCCATCGCAAACGCGACCATGGAACCTGCGGCGGAACCACGGCCCGGGCCCACGGGGATGCCGCGCTCCTTCGCCCAGTTGATGAAGTCCCACACGATGAGGAAATAGTTCACGAAGCCCTGCTTTTCCAGCAGCGCGATTTCCAGCGCGTAGCGGTGCTGCACGACCTCGCTATCGGCCTCGGCGCCGTAGCGGCGGCGCATGCCTTCGAGGGTGATTTCGCGGATGTATTCGTTCTGCGTCTTGCCCTTCGGCGGGACGTAGTTCGGGTACTTCGGCGAGCGGTCGAGCTGCACATTCACGCGCTCGGCGATGGCGAGCGTGTTGTCGCACGCATCCGGGTAATCGCGCCAGAGATGGCGCATCTCCTCCGGCGATTTGAAATAGACCTCGGTGACGTAGCGGAGACGGCGCTCATCGGCCACGTTGGCGCCGGTGCCAATGCAGATGAGCACGTCGTGCGCTTCGTGGTCCTCCTTGTTGAGGAAGTGGACGTCATTCGTCGCGACGAGGCCGACGCCGAGATCCCTCGCGATTTTCGGCAGCGCTTTATTGACCTTGATCTGCTGTTCGATGCCGTGGTCGCAGAGCTCGATGAAATAGTTTTCCGGGCCAAGGATGTCGCGGTATTCGGCGGCGAGGGCCTTCGCCTTTTTCAGGTCGTCCTCGGCGTGGATGGCGTGGGGCACTTCGCCCTTGAGACAGCCACTGAGGCCGATGAGCCCCTTCGCGTGCTCGGCGAGGAGCCGGCGGTTGATGCGCGGCTTGTAGTGAAAGCCATCGAGGTGCGCGATGGAGACGAGCTTGATGAGGTTTTGGTAGCCCTCCGCCGTGCTGGCCAGGAGGGTGAAATGGTAGTTGCTGTCCTGCTTGACGCCGGTGGTCTTGGTGATGTCCTCGTTGGGCGTGACGTAGACCTCGCAGCCGAGGATGGGCTTGATGTCGTTCTTTTTGCAGGTGTCGAAAAACTCGACCGCGCCATACATCACCCCGTGGTCCGTGATGGCCAGGGCGGGCATCCCGAGGGACTTCGCCTTCTTCACCGCGTCGCCCACCCGGCAGGCTCCATCGAGCGTGGAGTATTCGGTGTGGCAGTGCAGGTGGACGAACGAATCAGGCATGCCTTCAGATTGTGGCGGAATGAAGGCGTGTCAACGCGGAGGGTGGGGGATTTAGGATTTAAGATTTGGAAATTGCGGCAGGGTTCGGGCGCCCCGGTGCGGAGAGAACCTTTATTGTGGCTTCTTGGTCTCGGATGTTTCGGAAAGGGGCCAGCATTCCAAGACGACGGTGGACATGGTACTCTCGGGCAGACGACGCGAGTGCAACGCGAAGAGCCTGGCCCCATCGGCCGACGGGACGAAGTTGAGAAGTCGGTGGTCCCGGCCTTCTCGGCCCAAGTAGGAAAAGGACAGCTGCGCTTTGCCGGTCAAGACGTCGAAAATGGAAATCATTCCCTGGGCGGAGGCGGCAACCAGGCGGCGAGAATCAGGCATAAAGACCACCGGGCCGTTGGACCCGGTGGTTCTTTGCAATGCGGCCCGGCGTTCACCGGTATGGGCATCCCAAACGAAAAACCTTTCGTCGTTGGCCGCCGAAACGAGGAGGGAGGAATCCGGGGAAAAGGAGAGGGAAGTTGGAATTTCCGCATGTCCCTTCAAGGTGGCGATCTGCCGGTGCTGAGAGACGTCCCAAAGCGTAATGAATTTCGACATGCCGGTGGTGCAAGCGAGACGCTGCCCATCGGGCGAAAGAGCAATCGGGCAGAACGGGATAAATTGCATCGGGAAGTGCCAGAGCACGCTTCCAGTGCTGAGCTTCCCGATCGTCACGCCTTCACGTTCCGAGGAGCGACTGACGAGCAGATCGCAGGAGGGGCTGGGGAAGTTTTCGTATCCGACGGCGAGGGGTTTCGACTTGCTGATGGGCTGTCCGGTGGAGAGGTCCCAAGCGATCCCACTCCCGGACCATTCGAGGCTATGGAGCCGACCATCACTTTTTTCATAATAGCAGATCGGGTTCGACCCAGCGCGTTCGAGGGTGCTGACCGCCTTGCCCGTTCCGGCGTCCAAAAGCAGGAGCTTACCTTGAAAGCCGGTCAGGACGATTTGTTGATCGGCAGGATCGAGGCAAAGGCCACTACGGGGGTCGGCCCACACCCCGGTGCGAAAGATTGGCTGGCGAGTGCTGGCGGGAGCGGCCACGAGAGAGGTGAAGACGAGGGGTGGTGCATCAAAATATTTGCGCAGACGGCGGGAGAGGTCTCCGTATTCCGGATGGTTTAGCAGAGCGTCGGGACAGACCTTGCGGTCAGCCAACTGGTTGATGCCGGCCGCGAGTTTGCGCATACCAGCCAGGCCGATTTGATCGAAACTCGGGTGCTCCACCAAGCCGCGGAGCAGCTTTTGCCAGTGAGCGGGCTGGCGGGCGAAGTAGGCGGAGAAGAACGCCGATTCATCGTCGGCGGAGCAAAGCTCATCGTAAAACCATGCGACGAAAAAGTCGGCTTCCGCGTCGCCTTGCTCCGCGGCGAAGGCGGACATCGCCTGGACGAAATTTTGATAGCGGTCGGCGCGGTTGAATTCGTCCACCGGAGGGGGCACCAACGGGGCGAGGGAAGGTTTGAGTTTGGCGGCGAGTGCGTAGCAACCGAGCGCGAAGAGGTGGTTGGCGTCAGTGGGACGGAAAAGGTCCGCACCGTGCGAGAGAAGGAAGGGGGGGGCGGAGCCGTGTGCATTAGCCTGAAGCGGTTCCAAGCCAGAGCACGTGCCGTCGCGCAGGAAGGCGAGGAGCGCATCGGGACCCAGGTTGCGCGCGGCGGCGAGCGTTTCTTCCTCGGTGAAGAACGGTCCCGCGTCTTTACCCGCGAAGGAAAGGATGACCCAATCGCGGAGCGGAGCGGACAGGGCCAGGATGTCGTGGTGGAGTCTGGCGATCTTGGGCGCTCTTTCCGGCGATGGGGTCGACGTCAGCTGAGTAGCGCGGCGAGCGCGAAAAACGTACCAATCGAGCCAATCAGGACGATCGAGACACCTGGCACGCCACGCGGCAAATTCCTCGGGGTCTGGCTTAAGTTGCCTCGGGCTGAAGCCGACCTCGTGCAAGAGGCGCAGAGCGACCTCGTGCACGGTGGCGGGTTGGGGAGGATAGGCCTTCTCCCCGAAAGTAGTGCCGATGGCGGGAGCTTGATCGGGAAAAGTGCGGGCGTCATCTCCGAGGCGGGAGAAAATGAGCGGAACGGCCCGGCGATCCTCTGTTTCAAAAAGGCCGATGATCGCCAGGGTGCGGATCTTTGGATCCGGGTCATTCACTAAAGGGGCCAACTCATCGACGGAGAACATTTGGCGCATGCCGTCGCGGAAGAGCTTGGAGGCCGCGCGGACCTCGGTCCAATCGTACGGTGCGAACGCATCTTGATCGAGGGGAATCGACGCATAGCTGATGAAGGGAAGCTCGCTGGCCAGCTTGCGATAGGCGGAAGCGGCGGACGGCGGCGTGGTCGGAAGGGGGGAGTCCGGAGCCGGTTCAGCGGCGAAAAGGGGGCCGATGGAAATTCCAAGAGAGACCGTGAGCAGCAAAAAGCGGCGTAGGAACATACGGGTGGCGGATTGGTGGTGGCTGGCCGGAGTGGGAGGTTGGACAGCGCAGCGGGGCGGGCGTTTGAAAATCGCCGGGGCCGATCGCCAAGAGGGCCCGTAAAATGGGGCCAATGCTGGCCTTGAGCTCACACCCTGCGACCTTCCGGTCGCAGCTACAGGGTTACGGCGGAGAAATGCCGAGTTGTTTGTGAAAGGAGACGAAGTCGAAGTTGTTCCAGGCTTCGGTGATTTGGCCGTTTTTGACTTTGGCGAAGACCATGCCGGTGAAGCTGACCCGGCGCTGGGTGGCGGCGAAGCCGAGGGTCTCGCCCGTATGGGTGCCGCGGACCACGCAGCGGACGGCGACGGTGTCAGCGGATTCGAGGGTGTCTTCGATGGCGCAGTGGATATCGGGGAAGGCGCCGCGGAATGCTTGGTAGAATTGGCGGAAACCAGCGGGCCCGCGAACTTCCTGGCCGGTGCTGTCAGCGAGGCCGTGGACGAGGGCATTCGGAGCGAGGCGTTCGTCGATGGCTTCAGCGCGGCCCCGGTTCCAGACGTGTTCGAACCAAAGGTGCATCACGGCGGCGGGCGAGAGGGTGTCGGGCATAGGAGAACGGTGAACGGAGGAGGGAGGGTACTGGGCAGGGTAGAGTGGGGCGAGAGTGTTTTTTGGGGGGGCGGTAGATAGGCCATATGGGCCCTATACCTGCCGCGGGCTCACACCCCCGCGACCTTCCGGTCGCAGCTACATTGTCTTTCGACATTTCGAGCGGCTGACGATGGAACTGACCTACCCGACTTTATTCCACCCTTTGGCGATGCCTTCGCTGATGAAGTGTTCGGCGAGGGCGTGGGCGCGGGCGCCGGTGGTGGCGAAGGCGGTGTCGACTTTCAGCGGGTCTTTGCGTTTGGCGGAGAAGTCGGTCCAGGAGATGGCGTAAAGGAGGGAATCGGGGTCGTCCATGATTTCGAGGACGACGAGTTTGCGGACCATGGTTTCGCCTTTTTGTTCCTTGGTCCAGCACTCGCGGCGGAGGATGGTGGTCTGGCGCGCGGATGCGGTGGTGGTGCGCGGGGGCTCGCTAAGATTCGGCAGGAGCCGCGCGATGCGGGCGCCGCCGGTGGCGATTTCCTTGTCCGTGCGGAGGCGGCTGAAGATGGGGAGGACGACGCGGGGAAAAGGCGTCATGCCGGCAAAGCGCCAAGCCGCGGTCACGGCGTCCCACGCGAGGAGTGGCGTGGTGTTGTCGCGATCGGCACGGGAGGCCGTGACGACGTCGGTGGCCTCGAACTCGGCGACCTGCTCCATCACCAGGCATCTGGCGAATTCATCCACAGATTAAACTGATGCCTGGGTCTCGTTTCGCTCGGCTGCCAAGTGTCGGACGAGGAGGTAGAAGTTCGGTCGAGCGTGGGCTTGATTTTAGCTGTGGGATGTGCGTTCTTAGCTCCGCCCCCGTTCCTACCTACCAACTCCTGCCAGAGTTCTCTCCACCACCGCCCACCGTCCAAACACTACCTGTCCTATGCCCTCGAACTACCTGCGTCCTGCCGTTTGCCGTGCCTCGATCGCGGCGTTTCTTGCTGTTGTGGCCTTTGCGCCGAAGCTCCACGCCCAGACGGCGACGGGGTGGAAAGGAACGGGCGATGCCCTGTGGAGCAATACGGCAAACTGGGACAATGGGGTGCCTGGCGGGACGGTGCGGGATTTGTATTTTGGGAATGGCTACGTGACGGCGGGAGGGGCGGGGTCGCTCATCGCGAACAACGACATCGTCGCGTACCAAGGGTACCGCATCACGTGGGAGGATACGGCGCTGGCGATTGATCCGTCGTTCACGATCACGGGGAATGGGTTTACGCTGTTTGATTTCGGCGGGGTGTTTCCGCGGATGGAGAATGACTCGACGTCGCTCCAGACGGTGGACCTGACGGCGGGGCAGGTGATTACGCTCGATGGCACGAACGCGGGGAATAAAGCGGAGATCGATGCGGTGAATGGCGACCTGCTGTTTACGGCGAACACGGGGATTGCGCTGGCGGGGAATACGCAGCTCCAGTTTTTTGGGAACAATGCGAAGACGCTAACGATCAATGGCGTCATCAGCGGGGCGGGGACGGGCGGGCTGGCCTTGAATCAAAACACCACGGTGATCCTGGGCGGGACGAATACGTATGCGGGGGTGAATACCATCTCGGCGGGCGTGCTGCAGGTGAGCAGCTCGGCGAATCTCGGGGCGAGCGCGGCGGCGAACAGCATTACGTTTGCGAGCGGGAACACGGGGGTGCTGCGGACGACGGGGACCTTTGCCAACAGCACGCAGGGCGTGACGCTGACGGGCAATGGCACGCTGGATGTGCCGGCGGCGAGCACGAGTTCGTTCACCGGGACGGCGGTGATTTCCGGCGCGGGAAATTTGACCAAGACGGGGAATGGCGTCCTGACGCTGGGCGCCACCAACACTTACACCGGCAAGACGATCGTGACGGGCGGCACGCTGGTGATCAGCGCGGATGCGAACCTGGGCACGGCGCCGGGGGCGGCGGTGGCGGATCAATTGACCCTGAACAATGCGACGCTGAAGTTTGGCGCCGGGCTGACGTTTGCGGCGAACCGGGGTATCAGCGTGACCGGCGGGGCCGTCGTGCTGGACGGCAATGGCAACACCGTCGTGATGCCGAACGTGTTTGGCGGTGCGGGCGGCGTGGGGACGTCGGTGCTCTTTACGAACAGCAACGCGACGGCGGCGACGTTCACCATTTCGGTGAGCGGCGTGAACGGCCAGCCGGCCAGCTCGTTTACGATCGATCCGAATGTGACGTTGAACCTGGGGAACAATTCCACGGCGGGAAACCTCGCGGGAAATGTGCAGCCCATCACGATCAATACGGGCGGCATTCTCCGGTTTAATCGCAGCAACGCCACGTCGTACAACTCCGACATCCTCGGCACGGGGCAGGTGAGCGTGGCGAATAATGCGGGCCAAATCGTGACATTTAATCCGACGACGTCGAATAGCTACAGTGGTGGGACGAATGTGGGCGGGACGAATGCGACCATTTTGGGAACCACGGACACGGCCTTTGGCACGGGCCTGATCAACTTCATCGGCGGCGGCACCGTGGCGTCCAGCAATGCGACGGCGCATGGATGGGTGAACAGTTTGCAGACGACGGGCACGGTCACCTTTGGGCAGACGACGACGGGGACCGGGGCGATTACGTTCAATGGCGGCATGGATTTCCAGGCGGGCACGCGGACGCTGACGGTCAACGTGCCGACGACGCTCGTGGGCGGCATCACCAACGGCACCGGTCTCACGAAGGGCGCGGCGGGGACGCTGACGCTGCTGGGATCCAATACCTATACGGGGACCACGCAGATTAATACGGGCCTGATCGCGGTGCAGGGCGCGAATGGCGCGCTGACGGTGTCGAACATCATCGTGGGCGACAACAATGGCGGCGACGAATCGATGAGCTTCGGACAGGCGGCGGACGTGGTGACGGGCGCGCTGAATCGCATCGGCGATGCGAGCACGCTGACGATGAACGGGCGCGTGGCCGTGACCTACACGGGGCCGGCGACGGGGTCGGGCGGATTCAACGAAACGACGGGAGCGATCACGGCGAGCGTCGGCTTGAACACTTTCACGCTCGTGCCGGGGACCGGGGCGGATGCGCAGGTGACCCCGGCGAGCCTGGCGCGCACGAATACCGGCACGCTCTTTCTGCGTGGTGCGGGACTGGGGACGACGGGCGTGGGCACGACACGGCTGGCGCCGACGGCGGCGGTGGCCGTGGTGGGCGGCGGCGGGGCGGCGGGGGCGAACAACCAGAGCATTGTCCCATGGATCGTGGGCGACAACTCAAGCACGGGCGCGGGGAACAGCTTTGTGGTGTATGACGCGGTGAACGGGTTGCGCCCGCTGGACAATAGCGAATTCGACAGCACGATCACCGGAGCCACGGCAAATCGGAACGTGTCGACGGCGGGTGGCGAGACCGTGGCGAGCAGCACGCGGGTGAATGCGCTGCGGCTGACTGGAGCCGGAACGACGACGATTGGCAGCGGCGCGCGCCTGGGCATCGGGAGCGGGGCGGTGCTGTTTACGGGAGCGGGGACGATTGGCGGCGCGGGAACGCTCGACTTTGGAGCAACGGAGGGGGTGATCAGCGTGGCGGGAAGTGCGGCGACGACGGCCAACATCAGTGCGCGCATCGGCGGCACCGGGGGGCTGACGGTGAGCAGCACGGGCCTGCTGACGAACGTGCTGAATTTGAGCGGCGACAACACGGCCGTGGGCACGCTGACGCTGAATGACGGGACCCTGCAGCTCGGCAGCGCGACGGCGCTGAATGACAACTACCCGATGACCGTGGTGCCGCGCATGGGCAGCATTTTGCAGCTTAACGGCAACAACGTGACCATCCGCAACCTGCAGGCGGCGACCGGGCACGGCACGTATCAAAACGGCGCGGCCACCCCGGCCACGCTGACGACCTACCTGACGGCGGACCAGACGGTGGCGACGGTACTGGCGAATGGCAGCACGGGGGTGCTGAACCTCGTGGTGGGCGGCGGGAACGTCTTGACGGTCAGCGGCGATGCCTCGGCCACGGGGACGGTGGAGGTGCGTGGCGGCACGGTGCTCATGAATGGCACGACCGGCACGTTGAATGACTTTACCGGCTACACGTTTGCCAACTCGACGGTGCGCCTGACGAATACCAGCGCCGCAAACAACACGAACCGGCTCAAGGACGGCGTGGCCATCGCGATGAACGGGGCGACGCTGGATTTCGACAACAGCGCCGGCGCGGCGAACTACTCCGAAACGCTCGGGGCCGTGACGCTGACCGGTTCGAATTTCATCACCGTGGACAAGGCGGCGGCGGCGCAGACCTCGGTGCTCACGCTGGCCTCGCTGGCGCATAATCCGGGGGGCGTGGTGGTCTTCAACAGCCAGAACAACGGCACGGCGATTTTTGATTTGGGCACGACCACGCAGAGCCGGGTGGTGCTCACGGCGGCGCCGACGCTGGATGACGGGATCATCGGCGGCTGGGCCGTGGTGCAGACTGCGGCGGCCACGCGCGAGTTTGCGAAGTATGTCAGCTCGGGAACGATTTCGGTGACGGCGCTGGCGGGGGCGGATTACACGACGACGCTGAGCACCGGCTCGAATCCGACGCAGAACGTGAAGCTCACGGCGGCGCCGACGGCGTTGACGGCGGACACGCAGATTAACTCGCTGACGATCCAGCAGGCGGCCAGCATCGCCACCGATGTGGGCGCGGGGCATGTCCTGCGCGTCGAGTCGGGGGGCATCATCCTCAGTGGCGACTTCAATTCGAGCATCACGAATGGCACGCTCACGGCCGGGACCGGCGCGAATACGCCGGGCGAGCTGTTTATCCACGTGCTCGGCGCGGCGGCGAACCCGCTGACGATCACCTCCGTGATCGCGGATAACGGAACGGGCTCGGTGTCGCTGACGAAGGCGGGCGCGGGCACCCTCGATCTGCAAAATGCGACGAACACCTTTACCGGGAAGACCTACATCAGTGGCGGCACGCTCCGCATCAACGGCGATGCGGCCCTGGGCACGGCGCCGGCCAGCCCCTCGGCGGGGGCGCTGACGTTTGCCCTCACGGGGACGTCCACGCTGGATGTGACCGGGACGATGACGCTGAACGCGAACCGGAGCATCTCGGTGGTCTCGGGTACGAACATCATCAGCATCGCGGCGGGCACGGCGGGGAATGGCAAGACGCTGACGTATAATGGCTCGATCACGAGTCCGGCGACGGGCGAGGGATCGCTGCGGTTTCAATCGAATGCCGTCGCGACGACCGGCGTGGACCCCGGCAAGATTTCGGCGAGTTTGACGAGCCTGAGCCTGAGCGGCGGCCTCCGGGAAGACACGGGAACAGTGACGCTGAACGGCGCGAGCAACTCGGTGGGCCGGAGCCTGCAAGTGGGCATGGATGGCAACGGCACGCTGACCTACACGACCGCGGGCGGCTCGCTGACCGTGGGCAAGGGCATCAACGACGTGCTGGAGGTAGGCGTGAATGCCAGCAACGTGCTGACCACGGTGGGCACCCTGAATCTGGCGGGGCTGAACCAGTTTACGGCCAACGTCGATACGATGCGGGCGGGCATTGGCGCCGCCGGGCAGACCGGGCAAGCGGTCATTACGCTGGCGAACAACAATGATATCACGGCGGGCACCTCCATCGCGCTCGGCGGCACGGCGGGCACGGGCAACTCGGGCCCCACGACGACGCTCGTTTTCGGCAGCGGGATCAACAATGTCTACACGAAGACCTTCACGGTCGGGGGTGACAAGAGCAAGGTGACGGTGACGACGGCGGCCGGCGGGACGGTGAATCTCCCGGGCTTTGGCGCCAACACGATGGACTTGATCGTGGGCGCCTATTTAGGCACAGGCACGGCGGGCATCACGAATACGCTCAACATGACGGGCGGCACGCTCAACGCGAGCATCAACAACTTGCTGGTGGGCCAGAAGACAGGCGGCACCAATGGTGGCGTGCTCGGCGTGGTGACGCTGGGCAGCACGGCCAACGCGATCAGCGCGAACAACGTGGTGCTCGGCAACGTGGTCGGCAATACGACGGCGGGCAGCAACCTGACCTCGGGGACGATCAATTTCCCGAGCGGGACGTTTGTGATTAACAACGACCTGGCCATGGCGACGATTGGCGTCAACACGGGCAGCACGCCGACGAGCGCGGGCATCTTCAACCTCACGGGCGGCACCCTGAGCATCGGCGGAAACATCACGCGCACCACCACGGATGAAGCGAGCAGCAACAGCTACCTGAACGTGGCGGGCGGCGCGCTGGACATGATGCCGGCCGCGCTCGGCGACACGACGCCGGGGACGATGACGGTGAGCCAGCTGGCCTTTCGGAGCGGCAGCATTGCAAACGTCGGCAGCGCGAACCTGAAGGCGACGAGCACGACGAACAGCGGCGTAGCGGGGACGATTGGCGATGCGCTGATTTTGCGCGATACGTCGGTGTCCTTCCCGATTGTCCTTTCGGGGCTGACCGCCGGGAATGTGCACTATGAGAATGCGGGCGGCGGGACGGGGGGCACGATTGCCGGCGCACTGGACCTGGGCTTTGCCGGGCGCACGTTCAACGTGGAAGATTCGGCGGCGGCGCCGGCGGACCTCACGGTGAGCGGGGCCGTGAGCGGCGCGGTAACGCTGACCAAAACGGGCGCGGGCACGCTGCTGCTGAACAACACCGTGGCCGGGCTGGTGCAGGTGAATGCGGGCGCGCTGGGCGGCACGGGGAGCATCGCGGGCTCCATCTCGGTGGCGGGATCGGCGACGTTGGTGCCTGGGCCGGCGGGGGCCATCGGCACGCTGGGCGCGGGCACGCTGGATCTGCAGGCCGGCTCGAATCTGGTGGTGCAGATCAATTCCACGGCGCACACGGCGGACCTCCTGGAGTTGGGCGGGTCGCTCTCGCTCGACTTTGGCAATACGACGAATCTGTCGGTCACGGACCTGAATGCGGTGGGCAGTTATCTCTCGAGCCTGGATCTGATCCACTACATCGGGCTCTGGAATGGCGGGCTCTTTAAAGTGGGTGGGACGGTGATCGATGACTATGACCCGTCGACGAATCCGAATTCGGCATCGTTTGTGGTGGGCGGCGTGAGCTACCAGATCGACTACAACGCCAATGGCAACACGGTGCAACTCGTGCCGGAACCGGCGACCGGGCTGGTGCTGCTGGCGGGCGTAGGGATGCTCGCGCTGCGCCGGCGGCGGCGGTAGGCGTCAGGATGCCGTGAGCATGTGCGAATGTCGGCGCGGCGGCTTCTTGGTGGCGTGATGCTCTGCGTCGCGCCCGGCTGAAGTGATTTAAGTTCGGCTGTGGCCGCCCAAAGCTCGCGCCGGATCTTGTTGCTGCGACCGGAAGATCGCCGAAGAAGTCCACGACTTTCTGAAACCGCGGTCGTATCCGTCGGCCCCTCAAGCCGGAAATAACTTTCGGCAATTGCTATACTGGAACGAGGCGCGACGCAGAGCGTCACGCCACCAAGAGGGCTGCGCCGCTGTGGGCGCGTGAGAACACTGTCCGGTTGACGGAGTGGCAGGGCTGCCATTTGTTGGGCGCTTCATGGTCAAGTTGGTGCCTTCTGCTTTGTTTCGGCTGCTGTTGATGGTGGTCTCGTTTTCTTTTACGACGGGCTGCAGCAGCGTGTCGTCGAAAGGGGCACGCAAGCCGGGCCGGAATATTTTCATTACCCCGCTGAATTATGCGGCCTGGGGGAATGACCAGTTGCGGCTGGCGGTGAAGGACAACATCGACGTGGCGGGTGTGGTGACGACGGCGGGATCGAAGTATTTCGGGGATCGCCACCAACCGGCGGCCAGCGACGCCGCGTGCCTGGAGTTGGCGCGGCAGCGCGGGGTGTTGATCGTGGGCAAGACGAACCTGAGCGAGTTTGCGGTGTCGCCCTCGGGGGTGAATGAGTATTTCGGCACGCCGCGCAATCCGCTGAGCTTTTGGCGGAATCGTATTCCCGGCGGCTCCTCCAGCGGGTCGGCGGTGGCGGTGGCGAAGGACTTTGCGGATGTGGCGTTCGGGACGGATACGGCGGGGTCCATCCGGGTGCCGGCGGCGTGCTGCGGGGTGGTAGGGCTGAAGACGACGCATGGTCTGATTTCCTTGCAAGGCGTGCACCCGATTGAGGCGGAGCATATGGACACGGTGGGGCCGCTGGGGAAGAACATCGCGAATGCGGTGATCGGCATGGACCTGCTGCAACGCGGATTTTTGGAGCAGTATATCGGCGCGGTGGCGCTGCAGCCGTCGGGACGCAGCATCCGCGTGGGGCGGTTGCGGTTAAAGGGCACGGATCCGAAGATTGATGCGGCGATCGATCTCGCGCTGTTGAAGGCGGGCTTTGTGCCGGTGGCGCTGGACGCGGAGCTCTCCGCGCAGTGGGAACAGGCGAAGGCCGACGGGAATGCGGTCGCGGCGGCGGGGGCATGGATCAGCGACCGCAAGTATCAAGGGGCGGCGGGCGTTTCACTCCGCACGAACGTGGTGATTCTCGCGGGCCGCCTCGCCTACAATACCAAGTACCAGGCGGCCCTGGCGCGCCGGGCGACCTGGCAAGCGGCGCTGGGGAGAGCTTTTGAGAAAGTGGATGTGATCGCGCTGCCGACGCTGCAGCGCGTGCCGTTTTATCTCCCGTCCAAGCTGGATGCGGGCTGGCTGGAGGCGCAGACCCTGGCGGCGATGAACACCGTGCCGGTCAACTACGCGGGAAACCCGGCGCTGGCGCAGCCGATTCCGCTGCGAAACTCATTCTTTCCGGTGACGAGCCTTCAACTCATCGGTCCCAAATTTGGCGAGGCCCGGCTGCTCAATGCAGGGCGGATTGTGGAGGAGACGTCGTATCCGGGGCACCGGGAGGAAACGGGGGCACCGGCGGCGATTCCGCTGTCGGCGTTGGGCAGGGCGCCGGCGACACCGGACCATCGGTAGAGGCGGCCTTGGTGGCGTGAGGCTCTGCGTCGCGCCTAGTAGACTGTCACCGTTCAATGACTGGTCCGAAAGGCCGAGCGTGGAAAGTGGGACGGGTTTTGAGCGAGGGACGAGCCCAGTGCGAGAGCGCGTTTCTCACAAGTTACCATTGGCCACCCGTCGTGGGGGAGCGCAGCGAGGTGGTGCGGAGCGCAAACGTCTTTGGGTACCCAACATTCCTGCCATGACAGATCCCTAGTGAAAAATGAGCGTTGTTAAACGAGGCGCGACGCAGAGCGTCACGCCACCAAGGCCGCGCCTCGTCACGCGCGGCTTTTTAGGCTTGATGCCCCGCGCCCGGCGGCTGAAGTCGACGGTATGATGAAAGCTACCCTCATCCCCGTCCTCCTTGCTTCGCTGCTGGTTTCATTCTCCGTCGCCGCGCCGAAGGGCAAAGGCCGCGCGGCCAAAGAGCGAGCGGAGGAGAAAAAGAAGGAGGAACAAAAGGCGAACGCAGCGGACGAGTCTTCGCCGGCCAAGGCGCTGGCGCCCTTTATTGAGAAGGTCGACTTGGTGCTGGCCCTGCGTCCGCCGGCCGGCCCGGCTCCGCTGTGGAATCAGGCGCATGGAAAGGTCGCGGTGTTGAAGCAGCAATTCACTGTTTCCCGGACAGGCGCGGAGGGCGCGGATGCCGCGAAATATGACGCGGCGATTGCCACGTGCACGGCGCTGCTGGGCGCCATCGACGAGCGGGACCGCACGGCCAGTGCCATCTTTGCCGCGTCCGCGGTGCACGGCAGCGAAAAAATCAATGCCCCGCCGCGGAAGGACGCCGCCAACCAAGGGGTGCGCGGGGGAGATTTGTCCAAGGCTGTCGGGGAAGTGGTGGAGGCCCAGCGCGAGCGCGACGAAAAGCAAGCCGGGCACCAGGCCACCGTGGATACCGACAATGCCCTGACCGCCGCCGCCATTAAACGCTGGAAGCAGCGGGAGATCGAACTGCGCGCGCAGATCACGGCGGCGTACGTGAAGATCGGGGCGTAGGGCCTGGGCGCGGTTTGGCATGAGTGGTCGCCGCTCAGCGGCCATTTCGTTCAGCGACAATTTTTCTAAAGAGTGGGAGGGTGGGAGGTGATCTTTGGCGGAAAACCATCCTACCCTATGAACACGTTGCAGACTCGTCGTGCGTTTTTCGCGGAGGTGGGGCGTGGCATGCTGGTGGCCACGGTGGGGGCGGAAGTCGCTTGGAACCTGGGGCTGTCGTCTGCCGTGGCGGCGGAGACAGCGGAAAAGACGCTCACCTTTGGCCAGTTGGAGCCGCTGGTGGCGCTGATGCAGGAGACGCCGCCGGACAAGCTGCTGCCGCTGCTGGTGGAGAAAATGCGGGGCGGGGTGGCGCTGCGGGATCTGACAGCCGCGGCGGCACTGGCCAATGCGCGGAGCTGTGGCGGGGAGGATTACGTGGGCTTTCACACGATGATGGCGCTGGCGCCGGCGCTGCACATGAGCACGGAGTTGCCGGCGGAGCGCGCGGCGCTGCCGGTGTTCAAGGTGCTGTATCGAAACACGAACCGGATCCAGGAGCGCGGCGGACGCGGCAATGAGGTGCTGCATCCGGTGGAAGCGGCGGCGGGGAATCTGCGCGACGCGGTGCATGCGCGGGATGCCGCGCGCGGCGAGCAAGCGCTGGCGGCCAAGGCGGGCTCGCCGGAAGATTTGCTGAATGAAGTGCTCGGCGCGGTGGAGGAGTGCTGCGAGGTGCACCGGGTGGTGATGCCGTACCGCGCGTGGGATTTGCTCGGGCTCATTGGGCGCGAGCATGCGCTGACGCTGCTGCGGCAATCGGTGCGCTATTGTGTGAAGAATGAGCAGTGGAGCAATCAATCGCCGTACAATGACGTGCGCGTGCTGCTGCCGCGGTTGCTGGAAAAGCACGGACTGCTGGACCGGACGGATGAGACCAAGCCGACGCGCGAAGCGGATGATGCGTGGGTGGACAAGCTGAGCGGGGTATTTTTTACCGCGTCGGCGGCCGATGCGGCTGAGGCTGCGGCCACGGCGCTGGCCGACGGTTTTCCGCCGGAAGCGATTGGCGAGGCGATCTCGCTGACGGCGAATCAGCTGGTGCTGCGCGACCATGGGCGGACGCCAGAGGCGGAGATCACGGGCAAGCCGATTGGAAGTGTGCACGGGGATTCCATCGGCGTGCATGCGAGCGATTCGGCGAATGCGTGGCGGAATCTGGCGCGGGTGAGCAATGCGCGGAACCGGTGCGCGTGCCTCATTCTCGGCGCCTGGCAAGTGGCGCATGACCGGACGGCGCGCGGTGGGGACTTTGGGCACTGGGAGCCGCTGCCGATGACGCGGCACGTCAATGAGGTGAAGTCGACGGAGGCGCCCGCGCTGCTCGGGGATCTGCACGAGGCGATCCGGGGGAACTTGCAGGCGCGGGCCACCGGGATTGCGCAAAAGTACGGGGCTCTGGGGCATGATCCGCGGGCGCTCTTCGACGCGCTGTTGGGCTATGCGCTGACCGAGGACGGGGCGCTGCACGGTGAGAAGTATTATCGCACCGTGAGTGAAGAATTCGCCGCCGGGCGGGCGGCTTTCCGCTGGCGGCACCTGCTGGGGCTGGCGCGCGTGACGGCGAGCGAGTATGGACGCCCGGCGCCGGGGATGGCGCAGGCGCGGGAGTTATTGAAGGTGGGGTAACGGAGAAAGGAGGAGCAGTGCCTGCGGGGGGCCTTCGCATGGCGCGCCCGCATCTGGTTAGTCACTGGATGGTTCCATCAGGCATGTGGTGTTCGAGCGGCGGCGCGCGTTCCCCTCTTAGGAAGCGAGCCGGACGAGCCGTAAGGTAGGGATGGCGCGCCGCTGTATAGACCGGACACATGGCTGACAAGTGTTCGGACACATGGCTGACAGTTTTGCGGGTGATATTTCAAGGGGTCAAAGGAGGGAGTGTTGGCGGGATTTTGCGCAGAGGGAGATAGTGGTGCTTG